>Ga0315312_1000387_pt1 | contig 56954 bp, 66 predicted proteins | sample TDP7_MG_FD_203629 | JGI IMG/M metagenome (GOLD analysis project Ga0315312, IMG submission 203629) | Freshwater sediment microbial communities from Lake Towuti, South Sulawesi, Indonesia - TDP7 | ecosystem: Environmental > Aquatic > Freshwater > Lake > Sediment | place: Indonesia: South Sulawesi... | reverse complement strand
AAAGTGATAACCACAGCTCTGAAGCTCAGAACCATGTTCATCATTCCTGCTCTTGCGGAGCATCGAACTGGCAGTATGTTAAGTTTATGACCATTTTGGCAACAATTCCATTACTAAGGGACTAAAAAAATCTGTCAAGAAAAATATACCCTATCTTGATTTATAACATTGAAAGGGCGACATGGATCGAATATCATTGAAATGGTGGTCTGCTTATAAAGATATTTTGAGGTCCGAAAGACAAATAGGAACAAGGGAGGGAAAGAAATGATCACGAAAAATGAATCCGATGAGGCCCAAAAAAGGACAGCGGAGATGATCAAAAAAGCGGGCATCATTGTGAGCGATGAGGAGATAGCCAAAATAAGTGTCGCTGATTTTGGATTGAGCCATCTCAAAAAAGAGGGCGCACAAATACTGACTCTGTTGGAAACGGAAAGAGTAGCTTTCAAAATTCTAACACTTTTCCCTTATCAGACTGAACCCGAACATTTGCACCCCAGTGTAGGGGATGATCCTGGAAAAGAAGAGACCGCCAAGCTCGTTTATGGATCGCTTTACTTTTATATTCCCGGCGAAGATAATATGCGTCATGGGTTCATCCCGGAAGGGAAGGAGTCCTGCTATACTGTGAGACATGAGATCGTTATGAAACCGGGCGATCAAATCACTTTAAAGCCGGGTACGAAGCACTGGTTTCAGGCTGGTGGTGAAGGGGCTATCATGTATCTCATATCGAGTTGTGTCAGGGACATCTTAGATCAGTTTACAGACCCTGATGTCGTCAGAGAGACCAAAATAGTCGATGGATAGGCCATCAGCGCATGTGATCAGATGGCCCTCTGCAATTCCCACATCAATGATTCGATCCGCGAGTAGTTTTTGAAACGTCTCTTCCACCTCGCCCGAAGGAAAATCGGCATAGGAGGATACGGGGCCTTTGTTCTCCAATGCCAGTCTAATGAGTGCCCGACTATGGGCAGAATAGATATTCTCAAAACCATCCCTTTTTTCTCGTAAATATTTACCATCTAATCGATTTGCCATCGATATTCTTCAAATCAAGGACGAGGTATACAAATTTCGTAGATTACGAGCAGGGAAAATCCTTTGGCCGTTATCTCCGGCCCGATCCCTGCAGGATCTCCCACATTGATTCCAATAAGCGGTCTATGGGTCTCCATCTTTTCTCTCTTCATTTAAATATTTGCCATCCGACGGATGATCGCTTCAGCGGTCCCGCTTGTGGTCCCTGTTCCGCCGAGGTCAGGGGTGAACCCCTCGCCACGTTCCAAAAATTGAGCCACACCTCTTCGAACACGAGCCGCTGCCTTCTTCTCATCCAGATGATCGAGCATCATGGCCCCTGATAGAATCAGTCCGATGGGATTGGCTATATTTCGACCTGCAATGTCCGGTGCTGCACCGTGACAGGCTTCGAAAAAGGTAATATGTTCCCCATAGTTTCCACCAGGTCCAAGTCCTAACCCTCCGATGACAGCAGCAGCCAAATCAGAGAGAATATCGCCGTACTGGTTTGGTGCAACGATCACATCATAAGCCATGGGATTTAAAACCATTTGTGCTGCCGCTGCATCGATCATTCGATCCTCTGCAATGAGTTCCGGGTATTTATGCGAAACCGAATGAAAGGCCTCTAAATAGAGACCATCGGTATAGGGGAGGACGTTGGCCTTGTGAACTAATGTCACCTTCTTTCGACCTTGATTTCGTGCCAGGTTGAAGCCGAAACGGGCTATTCGCTCAGCAGCCTTCCTCGTTGCCACAACGATGGCCTCTGCATGGTCCGGTCCAATCCTCCTCTCCCCTCCCACATAGATCCCCTCTGAAACCTCCCGAACAACCACCAGATCGATTACGAGATCTGGGAAGCGGCTTGGAACACCTTTGAAGAGTTTGGCTGGCCGGACATTGGCAAAGATGCTACACTCACCACGTAAGGCAGCATTTGGGGAACCATAGGTTCGGGGAGGTTGACCGATTAAGACATGTGGGGATCCGGGCTCCACGATCAGTGGGCCTTTCAAACCAATCCGGGTGTGGTGGAGACTTAAAAGTGTCTCTTCAGGAAGAGAAACACCAACATATTTCTTTCCCGTCTCGCCAGCAAGACAACGCTCATAGTCAATCGAAACCCTTGTAGCCTCCAATACCCTGACCGTTGCCTCTGCGATCTCCGGTCCAATACCATCTCCTGGTATCAAGGTCACCTTATAACGTTTTCTCATGAGCGAACCTTTTCTTCGAGATGACGAAACCCTTCCATAGCCTTACGGGCTGCTTCTGGAGGAGTTGGGGTCTGGGCAATCTCTATCGAGATCCATCCATCATATCCGATCTCCTTTAATGTCTTGTGAGAGGTGACCGGTGGAGAGGATTACATCCTTCTTTGATACGATTTCATGGTAAGCTACCCTCCAATTCATCCAAATCCCCGGCGAACCGGTAGGCATCATCCACCAATCGCAGGGTCTTGAGGTTATCATGGCAATCCGTCTCAAAGGGTTGCCCTGTTCGTATTGCTTCCACGAAATGCGAAACGGCATTGTCGTATGAACTTTGATAGGCTTCACCAAGGTCGAAACGGAGCGTTTCGTTCGTTTCGTCAGTCATGATGAGAGTATCACTTTCGAAGAGAATGCTCGCCCGTTCGCCAATCAGTTCCAGCCGGTCTTGGGGAAGCAGCGGAGCCCCTGCAGCTGAGAAGTTTCCCGAAACCACTCCAATGGCACCTTTTTCAGCCTTAAGCATAATTGTTGCCACATCCTCACCGATGACTTCAGGGCTGATACGACCAGTTTTTGCACAAACGACTCTCATCTCACCGACCAGGAAGCGAATCGTATCCAAGTGATGGACGAGAAGTTCCAGGATGAGGAAACGTGGCATGTTTGCCATAAAGGACTGGCGTTCGAGAGCGAAAGGTCTCCCACTTTCCGTCCTCGTGAGTAGCCCGGAGCTCCTTGTCGAAAAATGAAACTCGCTGATGGGGCCGGTCTTTCCCTCAGCGATCCACCTTGCAGCTTGCCGATATTGCGGTCGGAACCGCCAGTTCTCGTGGACCATCAACCGGACCCTTTCGCCAACATCAGCAACGAGCTTCTCCGCCTCTTGAAAAGATGGTGCCAATGGTTTCTGACAAAGGATGTGTATTCCGCGCTCAGCCGCCATGCGAACCACCTCAGCGTGAGCTTCCATTGAAACGGCGATATCGAGGGCGTCTGGTCTTTCTCGGTCGAGCATCATCGCGAGATCAGAATAGGTCCTCGGGATACCGAATTCTTCGGCCCGGCTGATAGCCTTATCTAAATGACGATTATAGATGGCCACCACCTCCACAGACGGGATTTTCGACCAGGCCTTGAGGTGATATTGCGTCACCATTCCTGCCCCTGCCATGGCAACTCTGAGTTTTCCGACATGCGTCATACCGTCCCGTGCTCTCCCTACAGCTCCACCTCGTTTTCCAGTCTCTCTCCGTTGAAGAACCTAACAACGTTTTCAAAGAGAGGTCGCATCTTTGCTTTCAAGGCATCTCGCGTACCGGCAGCAGTATGAGGTGTGAGGACCACATTCTCCATGGAAGCTAGAGGGCTGGTCCGTTGAAATGGTTCGACCTCGAAGACATCAAGTCCTGCGCCCGCGATGATGCCCTTCTTTAGGGCCTCACAAAGAGCTGCCTCATCCACAATACTTCCGCGGGCGGTATTGATCAATAAGAAGTTCAGATGCCCGTTCAAACCTTCTGTTGATCTTCAAAGCGACTTCCTGTACAGCCATGGTTTTCCTCCTAAATTTTAAAAACGATTTTGCCTGTTTTTGCTGATTCGGCCAGTTGAAAGGCTCTATCATAATCTTCTAAGTTGAAATGATGGGTGATGACAGGATTTAAATCCATCTTTCCAGAAAGGATCATGCTCTGAGCCGTCCACCAGGTATCCCACATGATCCGTCCAGTGACACCATAAACGTTGGCTTCTTTATAGATGATGTTGTTCACCAGATCAATCTCTACAGGGCCAGAGAACAAGCCTACCAGAACGATATCGCCTCCCCGCCTCAACGTCTTGGCGGCACCATTAACAACCGCCTTATTACCTGTCAGTTCAACGACAATATCCATCCCCAGTCCCTTCGTGATTTTGTCGACCTCTGAAACAACGTCTGCTTCCTTTGCATTCAGTACAATTTCAGCACCCATCTTCCGGGCCAGATCGAGTCTTTCTTTAGTGATATCGACTGCAATCACATATTCTGCTCCGCTGAATTTAGCCACCACCTGGGCGTAGATGCCGATGGGTCCGCAACCGAAGACAATCACCTTCTTCCCAGCAGGCTTCGTTCTGGACATGGCATGGACACCTATTCCAAAAGGCTCCATCGCTGCACCGATGTCATAGGAGATAGATGGATCCAACTTCCATGCACAAACAGCGGGCAACACAGAATATTCGGCAAAGCCCCCATCCATATGAACACCTAAAATCTTCATATCCTTGCAAATATGCTGAAGGCCGGTTGTACACTGGTAACAATGGCCACAAGGGACATGGGTTTCGGCCGCAACCCGATCCCCCTTCTTGAGATGGGTAATATTCTTACCCACCTCCACTACTTCAGCAGCATACTCATGACCAAAAAGAAGGGGTAGCCTGATCCTCGATGAGGCATATTCATTCCACTGGTAGATATGGATATCGGTTCCACAAATGGCAGCGGCACGCACCCTCACCAATAGATCATCATCCCCAAAGCGAGGAATGGAAAGATCGGTGAATGTCGCCCCTCTAACAGGTTTATCCTTAATTAAAGCTTTCATCTTTTCACTCCTTTCGAAAATCCTCTTCTATGAGGGTGATGCTCCAGTCTCAAGGATCGCCATGATTTTCTCCAACGCATCTTCCTTTCCAAATCCCCCTGCCTTAGTTATGATGGTGAGGCCGTCCCAATCTCCTCCTATCAAACGGCCTTTCACAATCCCTTTCAGCAGTTCTCCCTCTATCTCCACCCCTTCTGTCCTAAGCACATCCAATACACTTAATGCAGTATCTCCACCGGTTAAGACTAAGACCAAATTTTGCGGTCCCACCTTCGATCCTTCCAGTGCGGAGAGAGCAATGGAGGCTAAAGTCTCAGTTATTCTGATATGAACCGGAGCTCCTACCGACTCTTCGAATTGCATCCTTTCTGAACAGGTCTTTAAGAGTGCATGCCCTTTTCCCAAGGAATTCGCAACTTTTAAAGAAAGCTCTTTCCCTAAAAGGTCATCAATGAGATGAGATTTGTTTACTTGAAAGGATGGAATCTTTCTTTGTTCAACTCGCTCCAACTGTTGATGGGTCACCTTGGAGGCACTTCCACTGATAATAAAAATACGTTCAAATTTTTTTGCCGATTCCTTTTGAGAGGAGGGTGTTTCTTTCAATTCTGGAGATAATTTTTTTGATACTTCTTCGGCAAGTCCCGCAGAACCAACGAAGAGTGGTTTTCTTTCCATTGAAAAAGCAACATCAGCAATATTGGCCAGATCTTGGCGGCTAAAGGCATCGAAAATGATGATCTTGTTCTCCTTTCTCTGTTCTTCCTCTACCACCTTCTGCAAGCTTTCACCGCCTGAGGCCACATGAGTGAGATCGATCCTCCCGATTCTGTTAGTTGATTGGCGCTCTAAAAGTTTGTAGATATGGGATTCCTGGACGGGAGAAGCAGTATCACGAGCAGCTTCTGTTAATGCGAGGGGCTTCTCCCCCACCATCATGATGCCACCCACCAACGCCCGGTTTTGTTCAGGATAGGATGGAGCCATGAAACATAGAGAAATATTAGTCTCTTTTAAAATGGCATCGATCTCATATCCTATATTCCCTCTGAGTGTGGAATCGATCTTTTTATAAATAATGGGGAAATGTTTTTTGTCATAGGTCTTCAACAAACCCGATACTAAATGAAATGCTTTATCAGAACTCAACCCCCTCGAATTGGTGTTAATCACCAAGACATCTCTCTCCAAATATTTAGTGAAGTCGATGGGGGGGCTATTCTCTTTGAGAGAAATCAAGAGGGTGCTGAAATCTCTCTTCGCAAATTGAGCGCCCGTATCGGCTCCACCGGTGAGGTCATCCGCAATGATTAAACATTTTCGTGTCAACATGATTTTTTTAAAATTGGTAAAGGGGGGACCGGTTGATCTTATAATTTCGTAGCCATCCCTCCGTCCTCTCAAAGAAGCCTTCCCTCTTTAAATCCCCTAAATCTTCCTCAGACCAGTCCATGCCACAGCGCAGGGTATCGATCTGAAGCCAATTTTCTCGAAATGGTTTCCCTCTTTGCTCTATGCTCATAAATTTTGCCTCCATAGCAAGGAAGAATTCAATCGGAATGCTATCAAATCTTTCTCTTTGAATCAACGGATTTCAATCCTCGCTCTAAAACCTATGGCATTTCATCTTAAATTCTTGTATATTGCGAAGAGGGATGAAGAGTGAACCCTTCGATAAAAAAGTGATTTTGAGCCATCCAAAGGATAATGTGGCCACTGCGAAATCTCCCATCAAGCCAAAAACCCTTCTTCTATTCTCAAAACGGAAAAAGATTGAGGTGAGGGAGGAAATACCCTTTGCTCATAAAATCTGCCTTCGAAGGATACCTAAGGGAGGCCCCATCATCAAATACGGGGAGCGAATTGGGAGAGCGATTCGAACCATCAAAAGAGGAGAATTGGTTCACATCCATAATGTAGCAGGTGAAAGGGGAAAGAGTAAAAGAAGATGAAATTTTTTGGTTATAAAAGACCTGATGGAAAAGTGGGAGTGAGAAACCACGTGATCATTCTTCCTTCTGTTGTCTGCGCGAGCGAAGTGTGTAATGCCATCGCCCTGAATGTGAAAGGCACCATCTCCATTCTCCACCCCCATGGCTGTGCTCAGTTGGCTTTTGATGCGGAACAGACAGCTAGGACCCTCATTGGAGTGAGTAAAAATCCCAACGTCGCAGCTGTTCTCGTGATCGGGTTAGGTTGCGAAGTAGTCAATTCATCGATGGTCGCATCGAAGATAGCGGAGTCTGGTAAACCGGTGAAAAGTCTCGCCATCCAAAAAGTTGGAGGAACCCGAAAGACAGTGAAAGAAGGGATTCGAATCGCCAAAGAGATGTGTGCTTATGCTTCTCGTATTAAAAGAGAAAAGGTAGGTCTGGATTCATTGATCCTTGGTGTGGAATGCGGAGGTTCTGATGCCTGTTCAGGTCTCTCTGCCAATCCAGCCCTTGGCGTTGCGAGTGATATGCTTATCAGAGAGGGTGGGACGGTCATCCTTTCAGAGACGACAGAAAGTATCGGAGCTGAGCATATCCTTGCAAAAAGGGCGATGAATCGGAAGGTGAAAAAAAAGATTTTAGAGATTGTGAAACGGACGGAGATACGAGCCCTCAATTTGGGGTTGGACATTGGAAGGGCAAATCCAGCACCTGGTAATTACGAAGGAGGGATCACAACACTGGAAGAGAAATCATTGGGATGCGTGATGAAGGCCGGCACAAGCAAAATTATGGAAGTTCTCGAATATGCCGAAATACCAAAGAAGAAGGGATTAATCGTAATGGACACTCCCGGCCACGATGCCGAATCCGTGACAGGCCTCTTAGCCGGCGGGACACAGATCATCGCATTCACCACAGGCCGAGGAACGCCCATGGGCTCCCCGATTGCTCCGGTGATTAAAATTTCTACCAATTCCTATCTCTATTCGAAGATGAAGGATAACATCGATATCAATGCTGGTGAGATCATCACAGGAAATAAGAGTATTCAGGAGATGGGAGAGGAGATTTTCAGGGAAGTCATAAGGGTTGCCTCTGGAAAATTGACGAAGAGTGAAATCTTGGGCCATCGAGAATTTGCCATCAATCGAATCGGTCCTTCCTTTTAAGAAAGACTCCTTTCTTTTACAAATTTTTTAGGGTGTCATTCCCACGAAAGTGGGAATCCAAAAGGAAAATACTGGATTCCTGCTTCCGCAGGAATGACTTTTCGATGAAACGAACTTCTGACTCACTACACTAAGCAGAGTTTGATAAAGAATTTAAGAATGCTCATCTTAGAGAGAAGCTTCCCCTAAATAAACTCCGTTTTTCACCCCATCATTTTTTTCTTGACAAAATTAAATTAAATAGTGTAATTAAGTTACAAATAAGAAACTGGTTGGGAAGGATTTCTTGTCATCCGATCTCCATATTATCAATTCGGTACTGCGGGCATCTCAGGTACTTGATTCGTTTAGCCCTCAAAAACCTATTTATACGAATAGCGAACTTTCAAAAAAGTTGGGTTTAAATAAGACCACTGTTACCCGGCTTCTCTACTCTCTGGAAAAAGCAGGCTTTGTGGAGAGAGATCCCAAGACAAAAGAATACAGCCTAACTCACAAACTTTACCGAATCGGAAGCGTTTATATTAGCCAAGTCGATCTACACAAGGTGGCCATGCCAGAACTTGCGAAATTGGCCTCTTTCTGCCAAGAAACAGTCCATTTGGTTATTCTCAAAGAATGGAAGGCCTTTTATCTCGACAAGGTTGAAAGTCCTCAATCCATAAGGATAATTTCGAGCATTGGCAATACCTGTCCCGCCTATTGCACTGGGGTTGGAAAGGTTCTTCTGGCTTTCCTCCCTGAGGAGGAGCTTAAGGATTTTTTCCGTTCCGTTGAATTAAAACGCTATACGCCCAACACCATCTGTAGTCCAAAAGAATTAAAAGCACATCTAAAGATGATCAGGAAACAAGGCTATGCCATTGATGACTCGGAACATGAACCAGAGGTTCGGTGCGTCGCCGCTCCGGTGTACGGGCGGAACGGATCCGTAATCGCATCGATCAGTATTGCAGGTCCAGTCTATCGAATGACCCTAGAAAAAATGGAAAGGGAACTTGTGCAAGCTGTCAAATCAACGGCCCATACAATCTCTAAGAAACTTGGTTATCTTGAGGATCAATGAAGAAAGGGGGCTTAGATTTCAGACATTTCTTATTCTTAGACACGAAAGGAGGGATAGAAAAGAGGAAGGGGAAATTTAGCTTAATCTTTTTGAGAAAGGAGGACGAATATGCGACGATATTTGGGATTATGGATGGTTTTCAGTTTAGTCACAATGGGGTTGTTTTTTGTTCAGGCTGCCAGCGCAGCAGAGAAACCAATCGTTATTGGATTTCCGATGATTCTCTCCGGAGGAGGAGCCCTCTTCGGCGAGCCGAGCGCCAAGGGAGCCGAGATGATAGTCAAAGAGATCAATGATAAGGGAGGGCTTTTAGGCCGGGCTGTAAAACTCGTGGTTCGAGATTGCGGGGGATCTCCAGAAGAAGCGACTCGAGTGGCAAGAGAGCTTATCCTGAAAGAGAAGGTGGATTTTCTCGTAGGCGGCCTGACCGCATCCCAGGGTCTTGCGCTTTCGGAGGTTGCCAAGGCGGAGAAAATCCTCTACATTGCACCCATCTCCAAAACAACGGCGATGACTGATCCAGGCAAGCTTCATCCTTATGTATTCAGGGCTGCGGCGAACACAAATACCGAAGGAAGAAGCGCTGCGGTCTTCATGGCCAAACATCCCTGGATTCGAATAGCAACGATCGGCCCGGATTATGAGTACGGCCAGATGGTCACAAAGGCCTTTGTGGAATTGATCAAAAAGCTCAAGCCGAAAGTCGAGATTGTCCATCAGGGCTGGCCCAAACTGGGCGAAACAGACTACACACCCTTCATCACCCCCCTTCTTGCAGCCAAGCCAGAAGCCTGTTTCATCTCCCTCTGGGGTGGCCACTTTGTCACGTTCGCCAAGCAGGCAAAACCCTATGGATTCTTTGAGAAGGTGAGAGTGGTAGCCGCCGGTGAGGGGGGGTCCCCTGAAACAGCCATGGCTCTAAAAGACGACTTGCCCCTGGGGATTACCACCAATGCCTATGATGTTTTCTATTATCCAGACACCCCTGAACACAAGTCCTACACACAGCGGTTAAAGGAATTTACCAAGCAGGAATATGCCCCAAGCTGGGCCATTACGGGTTACATTGCTGTCCAGTTCCTGGCAGAGGCGATCAAGAAAGCGAATTCAACAGATACGATGAAGGTCATCAAGGCCTTAGAAGGTTTGACGATTAATACACCCATTGGAAAGCAGACAATGCGTGCTAAAGATCATCAAGCCACGAGAGGACAGGTCTGGGGAACAACAGCAAAAGTCCCGGAATATCCATTTCCCATCTTGCGTCCGGTGGAATACATTCCTGCCGATGACCTAATGGATTAAACCGAAAAACAAACATCTGTCATCGCCTGCCTGCTTCACCAGAAAGAAGTGGGCAGGCAGAGTTTACACTCTCAAGGTGTGAAGCACTCCTTTTGAAAATCACTGAGGTATTGCGAGAATGAGTCTTCCAGACCCATCTTTTCTCCTTATCCAATCTCTGAACGGCCTCACCTATGCGATGTTCCTTTTTCTGATCGCCTCCGGCCTCTCGCTGATTTTCGGAGTCTTAGGAATTCTTAATTTCGCCCACGGCTCGCTTTACATGCTTGGGGCCTATTTCACCCATCAGTTCGTTTCCCTTTTTGTCGACGCTCCTGGTCAGTTCTGGTGGGCAGCGATATTAGCCTCCCTCACCGTAGCCGTCATTGGGGTCATCATCGAGCGGTTCTTCTTATGCCATCTCTATACCCGCGAGCAACTCTACCAACTGCTCTTTACCTACGCCCTTGTTCTCATATTGAGCGACTTCGCCAAAATCATTTGGGGCACTGGTCAGTTCTCAGTTTCACGGCCGGCCATTCTCAACGGGGCTGTGCCCATTCTTGACCAATATTTTCCAAAATATAACATTATCATCATTCTTCTCGGTCCCTGTATTGCTTTCACCTTTTGGTTCATCATACTTCGCACTCGATGGGGGAGGAAGATCCGGGCTGCGGCTCTGGACCGGGAAATGTTGGATTCTCTTGGGGTCAATGTGAGCCGTTTATTCACCGTTGTTTTCTTCATTGGCGCCTGGATGGCTGGCCTCGGAGGTGCTTTGGTTTCACCGGTCTCTGCCATCGTTCCAGGAATGGACGTCGAGATCATCGTCAACGCATTTATCGTAGTGGTCATCGGCGGATTGGGAAGTTTTTGGGGAACCTTCCTCGGATCCCTGATCGTGGGCCAAGTCTATGCCCTCGGAATCCTGGCTTTTCCACGACTATCTCTGGCTTTCATTTACGTCCTGATGGCCCTGGTTTTGATCCTCCGGCCTTGGGGACTTTTAGGAAGACGTTTGCAACGGTAAAATACCATGTCTAAGGAAAACTGGCTCTTGATTCCTTTCGTTCTCCTCATTCTCCTTATCCCTGTTTCAGGATCCCGATTCTACGTCTTCCTGGGCACGGATATCCTCATCTTTGGTCTTTTTGCCGTGAGCCTCAACCTTTTGTTAGGGTATACAGGGTTAGTTTCCTTCGGCCATGCGACCTATTTCGGGATCGGCGCTTACACGTGTGCCCTTCTGATGAAGAAGGCTTCCATTCCCTTCCCATTGGCCTTTGCTGGAGCAGGCATCTTAGGAGGAATCGCTGCTTTGATCATCGGCTTCTTCTGTGTCCGTCTTACCAAGGTCTATTTTGCCATGCTGACTCTTGCCTTCTCTCAGATCGTCTGGGCGATTGCTTTCAAGTGGAACTCCCTCACCGGCGGTGACACAGGTTTCATTGGAGTTCCCTTCCCGCAATATCTCGATTCAAAGATCCGGTTTTACTATTTTACCTTTGCCGTTGTCGCTGTCTCTCTATTTATCCTCCGTAAGGTGGTTAACTCTCCCTTCGGCCGGATTCTAACAACCATTCGTGAAAATCCTGAACGTACGGAATTCATTGGGATCAATGTGAAGCTTTTTCAGCTGACCGCCTTTATACTCTCCGGGATCTTCGCGGCCATCCCTGGAGCGCTCTTCGGGATTTTCAACAATAATGTGTTTCCAGATATCCTATTCTGGCCAGCATCGGCAGAGGTGCTCATCATGACCATCCTGGGAGGTATTTACAGCTTTTTCGGTCCCGTTGTCGGAGCAGCTGTATTGCTCTTCCTCAGGATGCAGGTCACTTCATACACTCAATACTGGCCGGTTATTTTAGGGATGATTCTGGCCTTGCTTCTCTTCTTCTTTCCAGGGGGAATCGTGGGATTTCTGCAGACCCGTTTGACTCTGCTGAGAGGGAACCGATGATTCTCAGCGTCGAAAAACTGAAGAAATCCTTTGACGGATTTGTAGCCGTCAACGGAGTGAGCTTTTCCGTTGAAAAAGGCGAACTTTGTTCCATTATCGGTCCAAATGGAGCAGGGAAAACCACACTTTTTAATCTGATTACGGGCCACCTTCCTGTGGACGAAGGGAGGGTCATTCTTAATGGTATCGATATCACTCACATGCGTGCTTACCAAATCTGCCGCCTGGGACTGGGGCGCTCCTTTCAGAGGATCAACATCTTTCCTCGTCTCACCGTTTTTGAAAATGTTCAGGCGGCCCTTCTGTCGCACCGGGGTAAGAGCTTCGATTTCTTCACGCCCGTTCCCACCCTCCTCCAGGAGGAAACCGAGTCGATTCTGGAAAGAGTGGGCTTGCAGAATTACAGCACTGCCACGAGCGGCTCCCTCTCCTATGGATTCCAGAAACAACTCGAGTTGGGGATTGTCCTTGCGAGTGAACCGGAATTACTTTTATTGGATGAGCCTACTGCCGGGATGTCTGCACAAGAGACTCGTCACACCATTGACCTGATCGGGCGGATCGCAAGGGATAAGGGACTAACCCTCCTCTTCACGGAACACGATATGAAAGTAGTATTTTCCATCTCGGAACGGATCATGGTTCTCCATCAAGGTCAGCTGATTGCCGAAGGATCTCCTGATGAAATCCGTAACAATCCTGATGTTCATAAGGTCTACTTAGGAGAAATACGGTGATCTTAGAAATGAACGACATCTACACTTCTTATGGGTTGAGCCAAGTCCTCTTTGGCGTATCCCTCAAAGTGGATGAAGGTGAAGTCGTCTCTCTTCTGGGTAGAAATGGAGTTGGAAAAACGACCACCCTACGCTCCATCATAGGCCTCACCCCTCCGCACTCTGGATCCATAAAGTGGAAAGGCGAAGAGATTGTTGGAAAGGCTCCATATGAGATTGCAAGATTAGGGATTGGATTTGTCCCTGAAGACCGAAGGATATTCTCAGATTTGACATTGTGGGAGAACTTAGATGTAGCGATCAAATCTTCCAAAAATAAGGGAAATGTTTGGAACATGGAGAGAGTCTTTGAACTCTTTCCCCCTCTTAAATCGATTCAAAACCGTAGAGGGGGATATCTAAGCGGAGGAGAGCAGCAGATGCTCACGATCGCACGGACGCTCATGGGAAACCCGGAGCTTCTGCTTCTCGATGAGCCATCCGAGGGGTTAGCTCCCATTGTAGTCCAACAACTTGGCGAGCAGATTTCGAAACTGAGACAAGAAGGAATCACCGTCCTTCTCTGCGAACAGAATGCAAGATTTTCAATGGATTTAAGTGACCGAATCTATATTCTTGAAAAGGGAGAAGTTCGATACCAGGGAAGCGTTGCCGATTTTCAAAAGGACGAGGAGATTTACAAAACCTATCTCGTTTTTTAAATCACCCATACATGGGAGAAAAAGGAGGTAAGAAGATGGTCAAGTTGGTCGCTATGTTCAATCTTCCTGAGGGCACAGACGAAGCTGAATTTGAGAAGTATTTTGTCAAGAAGCATGCGCCAGAGGCCGCTCATATTCCAGGACTTCGCCGATACACCATCGGGAAGGCGGTCGGTTCCCCAGGAGGGAAGCCTGCATGGTATCGTGTCAATGAACTCTGGTTCGACAGTGTGAGTGCTGCCATGAAGGCATTCAATTCTGAGGTTGCAGTGGATTGCACAAACGATCTCATGCCAAGGGTTAAGGACTTCACCCCAGTCTTTGTCAAAGCCCAGGAGGTGAAATTACCTTCTAAGTCTAAGGCGAAAAGAGGAAAAGGAGGGAAGAAACGATGAGCAAAGCGAAGATAACCTGGCTGGGACATGCTTCGATTAAAGTGGAAGCCAATGCGAAGGTCGTCTTCTTCGATCCTTGGGTTCGAGACAACCCGGTCTGCCCCATCAAGATCGAGCAGATCAAAAGGGCGGACGCCATCTGCGTGACCCATGGCCATATCGATCACATTGGCGATTCTATCGAAATTGTCAAGAAGACAGGAGCTCCTCTCATCTGTAGCCCTGAGATTGGGTTCTATGCCGATAAATATGGGCTGACCTATGATGAAAAGACCACCCCATTAAACATCGGAGGAAGCTGTGAGACGAAAGCCTTTACCATCACGATGGTGAATGCCGTCCATACGTCAGATATTATGGGAGAGGAATGGAAGAAAGACGGAACGATCATGCCCGGTTCAGGCTCTGTCGGTTATGTGATCGAGTTTGGAAAAGGCCCCTCTATCTACTACGGAGGCGACACAGGAGTGTTTGGGGATATGTCGATCATCAGAGATCTCTACAGCCCTAATGTTGCTATTCTGCCTGTTGGAGGGAAGTATAATATGGGCTATCGGGAGGCGGGCTATGCAGCTTCTCTCCTCCATCCCAAATACTTCATCCCGATCCACTACGATACTTTCCCCAATCAGAAACTCGATCTCAATAAACTCGTGGATGAGATCAAAGTTCGGGCACCCCATGTCATAGTCATCCGCTGGAAACCTGGAGAGGTTTTCGAATATAAATAAGAGTATGATGAAGATCTATCCTTCTCTTTGCACGGGATGCCGAATTTGTGAGCTCATCTGCTCCCTTACCCATGAGGGCTCGATCGCACCCAAACGATCAAGGATCCGCATCCGTTCCAATTGGCCTGAGGAGGAGAAGATCTTCCTATGCATTGCCTGTGAACCTAAAAAATGTATCGATGTGTGTCCGGAGACTGCCCTCTCCTGGAACGGTTATCTCAGGATGGATGAGGAGAAGTGCACAGGTTGCCTTCTCTGCGCTGATGCTTGCCCTTATGGAGGGATCCAAACAGAGGTCTCAAAAAGATTCCCATTCTTTTGTGACACCTGTGCTGGAGAGTTCGAATGTGTAAAATGGTGTCCGACCAAAGCGGTCGCTAAGGTGGAATGAGATGAAATCAGAATTCAATGGCTATGCAGGAAAAATATTGGAAATCGATCTCACCCAGGGCAAAGTGAAGCAGACTTCCTTAGGCTTGGATCTGGCATTGAAATATATTGGTGGAAAGGGACTCGCAGCCAGGTGGCTCTTCGACCTCATGCCTCCAGAATCTGATCCATTTGGACCTGAAAACATCTTGATCTTTGCGACCGGTCCTTTAACTGGAACGCTTGTCCCAGGCAGTGGACGATGCATCGTCTCCTGCAAAAGTCCGGCTACGGGCTACTGGCTTGACGCCAATTGTGGAGGATCCTTCGGTCCAGAGATGAAGATGGCTGGGTTTGATGCGATCATCCTTCAGGGAAAAGCCTCTCAACCTGTGATGATCGTTATAGATGATGAAAACATAAACATCCGAGACGCCAGAGACCTGTGGGGCAAAGATACCTTCGCGACTCACCGGTGGATTAAAAGCCATTTCGGAGAAGAATTTCGCGTGGCCTGTATTGGTGAGGCTGGCGAGAAAAGGGTCCGGTACGCCAATATCATCTCCGAGGCAAGGGCCTTTGGTAGGGGCGGCGCTGGTGCAGCCATGGGTTCTAAGAATTTGAAAGCCATCGCCATCAAAGGCCGTTCTCCCATCACGATTGCAAATCCAGAGCCTTTCATGAGGATCTGTCGCGAAGCCTTTAACGAGATGGCCATCCATCCTGACTCTGGAGGGGGCCGTCAGAAATATGGGACGAACACGATCCTCTCCTGTATGAACGAAACTGGGGTCCATCCAGTGAGAAACTTTCAGAAAGGAATCTTCCAAGGCCGATCGATCGTCAATGAGGAAGAGATCCGAGAATTCTATGTCCGAAACAAGGCCTGCTATGGATGTCCCATCTATTGCAGTAAGATCTCAGAGGTGAAAGAGGGAAAGTATAGAGGCGCATTCGTCGAAGGACCGGAGTATGAGAATATTTGGAGCTTCGGGGCTCAGTGCGAAAACACCAACATCCCTGCCATCATTCACGCCGAATATCTATGTGACCTCTACGGGCTGGATGCCATCTCCGCAGGTAACGTCATTGGATTCTTCATGGAGTGCATGGAGAAGGAGGTACTGGAGGAGCCCGATGCCGGTTTTCCCCTTCGATTCGGCGATGACGAAGGAATCATCCGAGCAATCCATCTCATCGGAAGAAGGGAAGGGCCAGGCCTTCTCTGGGGAGAAGGGGTAAAGAGGGTCGCCCAGGTGATCGGGAAAGACTCCGAATCCTTTGCCATGCATGTCAAGGGATTGGAGATGCCTGCTTACGACCCAAGGGGCTCAACAGGTATTGCTTTGGCCTATGCGACCAGCGATCGGGGCGCTTGCCATCTCCGTTCATGGCCCATTGGAGCAGAGCTCCTCTCAGCAGAGGAACGAATCGATCCCTTTTCAATGGAGTTTAAGGCCGAATTCGTAAAAAGTCAGCAGGATCTATTTACGGTGATCAACTCTTCAGTCATCTGCCTCTTCACCATCTTCTCACTCAGCTTAAGGCATATCGTCCAATTCCTTCACTCTGTGACAGGGATCGAATCTTTCTCATCACCCGAGGAGGTATTAACCATTGGAGAAAGAACGAATAATTTAGTGAGGCTTTTCAATCTGAGAGAAGGCCTGACCAGGAAGGAGGATTCTTTGCCGAATCGATTCCTCAACGAACCCCTCAAAGACGGTCCATCCCGTGGCAGAGTGGTTGACTTGGAGACGATGTTGAGAGAATACTATTTTGTGAGGGGATGGGACGAGGAAGGAAGACCCAAACCCGAGACACTAAAGAAGCTAAAGCTTCTCTAAATTCGAAGCACGAAATCCTAAATTCGAAACAAATTCAAATGACCAAAACTCAAAATTTAAAACTTCAAACTGAATAACGTTTGGAAAATTTGACCATTTGATTCCTACATGTATAAATCTGAAAATTTTCTTCTAACATTTTAAAATGGACCCTAAAATCTCCCCTCCCCTGGCGGGAGGGGATAAAGGGGAGGGGGAACCAAGGCTTCTTTTTTCACCCCCACCCTCACCCTCCCCCGTCAAAGGGGGAGGGGAATAGGTGGGGAAATTTCAAATATTTTCGGCTAGGATTTGTTTCGGATTTCGACATTCGAATTTCGATATTTATGTAATAGAGAGGAGGTCTGATGTTTAAGCCGGAGGGAATTTATGTGGCGATGATGACCCCTTTTGAGGATGGTAGGATCAACGAAGCCGTTGTCCGCCAGATGGTTGACTTTGTCATAAAGAAAGGGGTCCATGGAATCTTTCCGATCAGCTCTGTCGGTGAGTTTATCCACCTCGATTTCGAGGAGAAGGTCTACCTCATGCAGATCGTTCATGATCAGGCACGAGGAAGGGTTCCCGTGACACCTGGAGTGGCCTCTACCCGTCCAGAAGATTCCATCCGATTGGCCAAGAAAGCTCAGGAGATTGGTTGCGAGGCTGTGGTGATCGCCCCTCCCTACTACTATCCTATCAGCCAGGATAATATGGAGCGCCATTTTGAGATGGTGAGCGATGCCACCGATCTTCCGATCATCCTTTACAACATACCTCTTTTTGCGCCTCCCATCAGCTACGATGTCGTCAAACGTCTCTCTCGAAGAAAGAACATCGTGGCCATGAAGGACTCCAGTGGAAGCATGGTTGATCTTCTTCACTATATGGATAAGATTCGACTGATTGGAGAGGACCTCTCCTTTTTGGTTGGTCGGGAAGAAATTCTATTCCCTGCTCTCATGGTTGGGGCAAAGGGGTGTATGACAGCCACGGCAGGTATCTTACCGGAGATCATGGTGGGGATTTACAACGCCTGGAGAGAGAGGGACTACGATAAGGCCAGAGAGCTCCAGTTCTCCATCCTGTTGCTGATTCGAGCAATGTTCTCGGTACCATTCCCTCTCGGATTTAAGACCGCTCTGGAAGTAAGGGGCTTTAAAATGGGCCCTCCACAACAACCCCTTTCCGAAGCAGAATATTTTAGATTTGCGGGCGCAAAGAGTCGAATCGAAAAGATTATGGAACCCATTTTGAAAAACTTGGACAAACTTTGAAACCCCTCGTCAGAATGGTTCATATGAAGCTTCCTGCCTAAACAGCGGGGCTTCCATGTAGATTCCAAGCAGCCACAAAAGCCAACCCCTTTTCCGTTAAAGCCCTTGCTGTCTGGTTCACCGCATCGTGTTTATCCATATAATTCTTTTCTAAAAGAGGCATATCACCGGAGGAAAGGATCTCCTCCTTATCCCGAAAATAGTCCAGAACGTCCGAGGCATGATCACGTGTCTGTTCCACCTCAGGATCTCCGCCTTCGTGCTTGGCCGAGATATTGGGGATTCGTGAAGCAATCTCCAGAAGATCACTCCGCCGATTATAAGGCTGCCTGACGATGCTCTTCCATGTCTCGGTGATATGATGTTCAATCCGGACTTTTTCCTCCAAGCCAAGATTTCTGCGGATTTCAGCCGATAATTCCAAAGTCTGGCAATCGACTGAATTGCTCAGATTGAAGCCAACCAGGGGTGTGGAACCATCTTTTCGCGAAAAGAGCTTGGCCGTCATCAATGTCCACAGAACCGAATATGGATTATCGTTACCCATGAAGACAGAAATTTTGAACTCCATGTCAATTCCCAATTTGTGGAGAATGTAACCTAACAGCACCGTTCCTGGATTGATATTGAGCACCTGCCGTATTCCATACCGGGTGTAATAGTAAAGATACTCATCGATCCATTGAAGGGCGTGTTCATTCGGTTGTCCAATCCCTCCAAAATATCCTGTGATCGTTGCAGGACCCCCGAGATGGACATTCGATCCGTCGGTTCCTTTCGTATCCAAGGTCTCTACGTAGCTCGCTCCTACGATCTGCATGGCAGCCGCCACGGCCAGAATATCTCCCTGGTCCTTTTCCTGCTCCTTCATCTTCCGAACCCGGATATATCTTGCAGGCATGACCTCCTGTTCCTCGATGGCATGGCGAGCCTCTGTAATCAACCATGGAAAGTATTGAAGGGCACTGATCTCAAGAGTCACAGCCTTCCGCTCATCGAAGATGATCTCGTCTGCACGTTTCCCGAGAACCTTCCTTCGGAAATCAGATATAGAAATGAAAGACCTCTTTCCCCTTTCGGCTATGAGCCATTCCAGATCTTTCAGGTAGGGAGAACCCATCTCCCGCAGTCTCTTTAAAAGATTGGAAACGTTCCGGGCTTCCCGGGCTTTGGTATTGATTTCCTCTGGAGTTCCATACTTTTCTATCACACGAAGCACCGCATTGATGACGGGATTTTCCGGATCGACAAGGAAACGATTGATCTCCTCCAATACAGAAAATTCAATTCTCAAGCTCTCTCTCAGGTTCATTGTTCTCTCCTTCTTCCCTTCTTCAATTACTTTTTCAGAGCAGCCTTTAGTTTCGGAAGTTCGCCTTCGAGCATATTGTATGTATGTTGAACTTCGGGAAACTTTCCTGCCCTCACCTCTTCCGCATACGTCTCAAGGGCCTTCAATGTCTCTTCTCCCAGATTCGCATACTTCTTTACAAATTTTGCAGTGAAGGCCTGAAAGATTCCTAAAATATCACTAACAATCATGACCTGGCCATCCGCATCCGCTCCAGCACCAATACCGTAAACAGGGATCCTCAATTCATCCCGAATGATTTTACAGACCTCCGGAGGAACCGCCTCCACAAGGAGGGCAAAACCACCCGCCTTCTCGACCGCTCTGGCATCTTCGATCAATTCTATCGCCGAGTCAGCCGCCCGGCCCTGGGCCTTGAATCCTCCAAGCTGGCCCGAGCTCTGAGGAGTCAGACCAATGTGGCCCATGACCAGCATCCCTCCATCCGAGATGGCCTGGATCTGAGGGCACACTCTCTTGCCTCCTTCGAGCTTGATCGCATCGACCCTCGCCTCTTTGAAAAATCGGCCGGCATTTCGAACCGCTTCATCGACATTGACCTGATAGGAGAGAAAAGGCATATCACCAATGACAAAGGTGTTGGGAGCTCCTCGGCGAACCCCCTCAGAATGGTAGATGCACTGATCCATAGTGACAGGGATCGTGCCCTCATAGCCATAGATGCACATCCCGAGAGAATCGCCTACCAGAATCATATCCATGCCTGCTCTTTCAGCAAACTGGGCAGTCCAGTAATCATAGGCAGTAATCCAGACCGCCTTCTTACCGGAATCCTTCATGCTTTGTAGATCAAATCGAGTCAATTTCTTCTTCATCCTCTCCTCCTTCTTTTCGACGATTGAAAATCCCTTCACGATGTCCTTTCAAATATAACTCTCATAACAGATGTCAAACGAATCGTCAATTCAAAAATCGATTGAGACTTTTTGCCCTTTCCGTCGTCGTGAGAGAATTGGTTGAAAAAAAATTTTAGAAACCTCGATTTTCTCTTGACAAATTCTTTTTTTCTATATAGAGTTGCTTTAACGCTTAAGCAATGATTAATAAAAAACCCACCATTAAAGATATTGCTAAGATGGCGAAGGTTTCGTCAACTGCTGTTTCTTTAGCCCTTAACGACCGACCCCGGATAGGTCAGGAGACGCGAAAGAGAATCCTCCGTATTGCAAAAGAGCTGAATTATCAACCCAATTTTGTCGCGAGAAGCTTAGTGATGAAGAGAAGCCATACCATCGGGTTGATCATCACCACCATCATGAACCCTTTTTATCCCGAATTGGCAAAGGGAATCGAAGATAAGGCGATGGAGTTGGGATATAACATTATTCTCAGCAGCACCAATTACGATTTAAAGCTGGAAAAATATTGCATCAATATGCTTCGTAGTAAAGGGGTGGATGGTATCATCTTCTCATCGGTTGAGGCCAATGATCCTAATATCAAACCGCTCATAGAAGATCATTTCCCCTTCATCCTGGTCAATCGGAGGATTCGCAACCGCTTGCTCAATAAGAAGGTTGACTATATTGTCCTCGACAACTTCTCCGGTGGTTATATGGCAACGGAGCACCTTTATAAATTAGGACATCGCCAGATAGGGATCATTGCAGGATCATTGAACACCTCAACCGCCGTTGAAAGAACGGAAGGGGCAAAGAAATTATTAAAGGATTATGGTCTGAAATTGGATACCCATCTGATGGCGGAGTGTAATTTTTCTAAGGAATTGGCATACCATGCCACGAAGAAATTCCTTTCAATGAAATCACACCCCACTGCTATTTTTGCAGAAAATGATTATATGGCATTGGGTGCATGGGAAGCCATCTTGGACTCCGGTCTAAAAATTCCAGAAAATATGGCATTGGTAGGATTTGATGATATCGCCCTGACGGCCTTAAAAGGGATAGAGATCACTACGGTCAGTCAGAAGAAATATGAAATGGGTTCTTTAGCGGTGAAGATTTTAATTGACAAATTAAAAAACGAAACTCCCACGATGGTTAACCAAATCATTCTGGAGCCCGAATTGATCATACGAAACTCTTGTGGTCATCGACTTTATGGATATCAGTCAGAAAAACCCTTAAAAAAACTTCCTCCACATAATAAACTGCTATAACTTTTTAACTTTATATAAGGATAAGTTTCTTGTGTAGAGGGAAAGTCGTTTTTAAATTTTTCAAAAGGAGCGATTACATGGATAATAAAATCATCAGCTTTCGATCTCCCCATCTCATCTTGGCGGGATTGGGTGCCTTGGACCGGTTAGGACAGGAGGCAATGGGAATCGGAGCAAGAAGGGCTTTCATCGTTACGGACAAAGGGGTCATCGATTCTGGAATAGGGACGAAGATAAAAGCCCTTCTGGAAAAGGAAGGGATTAGGGTAGAAATCTTCAATCAGGTCATCTCCGACCCGGATATCGCTTGTTTTGAGGCCTGTCTCGAAATGGCTAAGAAAAACCAATTTGACTTGATCATCGGGGTTGGCGGTGGAAGCCCAATGGATATTGCTTCCATTACCTCGATCATGCTCACAAACCCAGGGACCGTTTACGATTACTTCGGTATTTACCTGGTAAGAAATCCAGGCGTTCCAACCATTCTCATCCCAACCACCGCCGGAACAGGCGCAGAGGTAACACCCAATGCCATCCTGACAGACACCAAAGAGAAGTTGAAGAAGGTCATTGTCAGTCCACATATATTGCCAAGACTGGCCATTGTGGATCCATTGTTGACCCTCTCCATGCCTCCTTCTGTGACCTCTTTTACAGGCATGGATGCCCTCACCCATGCGATCGAATCCTTTACCTCCAACAACGCTACCCCCCTGACGGATCTTTTTGCTAAAGAGGCAATTATCATGATTGGCCGAAGCCTTAGAACTGCCGTCGCCAATGGGAATAATTTAGAAGCCCGTTATGATATGTCCATCGGCAGCCTCTATGCCGGTATTTCTCTGGCCAACGCAGGGGTGGGAGCCGTCCATGCCTTAGCCTATCCCTTAGGTGGCCAATTCAATGTTCCTCACGGGATTGCCAATGGCCTTCTTCTCCCTTATGTAATGGAGTTTAATGTCTTGGGAAATATTCCCAAGTTTGCCCAGATTGCCCAATTTCTCGGAGAGAAAGTGGATCATATGACACTCCTCGATCAGGCTCATCATGCTGGAGAGGCAGTAAAAGCCATCTATCGGGACCTCAAAATTCCCCAATCCCTTTCCGAATTAAAGATACCTGAAGAAGCCATTCCGGCTATGGCCCAGGCTGCCATCAATATCACAAGGTTGATGGCGAACAATCCCCGGATCATGACCGCCCAGGATGCGAAAAGGATTTACGAAAAGGCCTTATAAGGGGGGGCATATGTTCGGTTATCACGAGAAACTTTTGAGAGTAGACTTGACAAACCGAAAGATTGAAATTGAAGACTTGGACGAGAGTACTATTCGGAAATGTATTGGGGGCCTTGGCATCGAAGCAAAGATCATCTACAAAGAAACCGATCCCGAAACGGATCCGCTTTCACCCAAAAATGTTCTCCTTGCCTTCACAGGTCCTTACACAGGCACAGGAGTGCCTACCTCAGGTAGACACCATGTGGTTGCCCGTTCCCCTTTGACCGGCCTTTTTGGAGAGGCGAATGTAGGAGGTTCATGGGCTGTGCACTTCAAAAGGGCTGGATTCGATGGGATCGTCATCAAGGGAAAGGCTGAAGATCCTGTTTACCTTTGGATTCGGGATGGGAAGGTTGAGTTCAGGGATGCCAACCCCATCTGGGGAAAGGATTCCTATGAATCAGCGGACTGGCTGAAGAAGGAAACATCAAAAGGGGCTACGGCAGCTGTGATCGGACCAGCAGGAGAGCGAATGGCCAAGATTGCAAGTATCCCACATATTGGCCATATCGTTAGATCGGCGGCACGTACTGGTTTAGGAGCGGTAATGGGCTCCAAAAATCTAAAAGCCATGATCGTCTATGGGGATGGCCCAATCCCGATTGCTAATCCTGATGAGCTGAAGGCCCGCATCAAAAATCTCATCCCCCATATCCGAAAAGTGACGGAAATTTTTGGAAAGTATGGGACTTCTGGTGGCATCGACAATTATGAAAAGATTGGAAACTTCCCTCTCCGTAACTGGAGGCAAGGAAGATGGGCTGGGGCAAAGAAGATCTCAGGTGTGACGATGCACGGTACAATCCTTTCGGGAAGAAAGGCCTGCCTCCACTGTCCCATAGCCTGTGGAAGGCATATTAAAGTGACAGAAGGCGCCTATGCACCCATGGATTGTGAAGGGCCAGAATATGAAACGGTTGGTACATTGGGTGGACTCTGTCTGGTGGATGATTTGGTGGCCATCGCAAAGGCCAATGAGCTCTGCAATCGATATGGATTGGACACTATCTCTGCAGGGGGCATCATCGCCTTTGCCATGGAGGCCTATGAAAAGGAGATTATTACCCAAAAAGATACCGATGGCATAGAACTGGTATGGGGAAATGGAAAGGCCCTCGTTGAGATGATCCATAAGATGGGAAAGGGCGAAGGGATTGGAAGATTGATGGCCGAGGGCTCTAAAAGAATGGCTGAGGCTTTGGGAAAGAATGCCATTGAATTTGCCATCCATGTGAAAGGTCTTGAGCCTTCGGCCCATGATCCAAGAAGGTTTTTCAGCCAGGCCCTCTCCTATGCCACAGCCGCTCGAGGGGCCTGCCACAATGCAAGCTGGAGCCATCCCTATGAGTTGGCTTTAAGCATGCCAGAGATCGGAATTGCAGAACCACAGGATCCATACCAGATTGAGGGAAAGGCAGAATTTACAGCCAAGTTGCAGGATCTGATGTGTGTCATGGATGCCCTGATCATTTGTCGATTTTCTCAGGTGGGAAAGGCCGTCAACGTGACCAACCACGTAGACTGGCTGAACCTGATCACGGATTGGGGGATCGATGTCCCAGAATATATGAAGGTGGGCGAGAGGATCTTCAATTTGAAGAGGCTGTACAACGTTCGTCTCGGGGTGAGCCGGAAGGACGACTTTCTACCTTTGCGATTTCTTACCTTGAATCGTAGAGGAGAGGATCTCACCAATCAATTACCTCCCATCGGAAAACTTTTAAGTGACTATTATGCCTATCGGGGATGGAATGAGGATGGCATCCCCACGGCAGCGAAATTGGAAGAGTTGGGATTGGATGATTTAAAAAATGGATGAAGTGACATTTTCTGAATTTGATCTTTCTGGAAAAGTTGCCATTGTCACAGGTGCTGGAAGGGGGATGGGCTATCATATTGCTTTGGCCTTAGCCAAATATGGGGCTAATTTGGTGATTTGTAGCCGGACCATTTCAGAGTTGGAGAGGACGAAAGAAGAGATAGAGAAATTTGGCCGCAGGGTTTTAATCCAAGGGATGGATGTCAGAAAAATCCCAGAGATCGATGCCATGGTCGAAGAATCGGTGAAGACCCTCGGGCATATCGATATCCTCGTCAATAATGCCGGAATAAACATCCCCCAATGGGCAGTCGATGTGACTGAAGAGGCATGGGATAAGATCATCGATACGAATCTCAAGGGCCTCTTCTTCTGTGCCCAGGCCGTTGGAAAAGTGATGATCCAGCAGAGAAAAGGAAAGATCATCAATGTCTCTTCCCAATCGGGAAGTGTGGGCCTTCTCCAAAGAGCTGTCTATTGCTCGAGCAAAGGAGGGGTAAACCTTCTCACCAAGGTCTTGGCCATCGAGTGGGCGAGGTACAATATTAATGTGAATGCCATTGCTCCCACCTTTGTTGAAACTCCCTTCTCGAAGCCGATGTTTGAGAAGGAGGGCTTTCGTGAATATGTCCTGGGAAACATTCCCTTAGGTCGAATAGGGCAACCAGAGGATGTGGTGGGGGCAGTGATCTATTTAGCCTCTGAGGCATCCAATCTTGTGACAGGCCATGTTCTGCTAATAGACGGAGGCTGGACCGCACATTAATAAGAAAGGAGGTGAGGATTTTTCAAATTCAATAAACAGTTTGTCAAATTTGGAAAGGAGGGATAAAGATGGAGAATAAATTGGGTAAGAGGATATCGAGGAGGACATTTTTAAAATATGGAGCTGCTGTCAGCGTTGGCGGAATCGCCCTTGGGAAATGGAACTTTGTGAGAGGACAAACCACACGGCCCATCCTCATAGGCATAACCAGTGATGCCAGTGGAACATTTGCTGACAGCGGTGCAGCTGACCGACGTGGGATGCTCATGGCCATAGATGAGTTCAATGCCAAGGGTGGCGTGCTCGGAAGAAAAATTGAATACAAGCATGAGGATACGGAAACCGATCCTTCGGCAGGAGCTCGAAAAGCCAAAAGATTGATCGAGAGAGAGCGTGTTGACTTTCTGATCGGCGCCCTCAGTAGTGGGGTTGCCAATGCGATCTCCGAGGTTGCTCAAAGAGAAGGGGTGATCTACTTCAACACGAATAGCAGTGCCGATACCGTCACAAATGAGCATTGCCATAGAACCAACTTTTGTTGTGATGGAAACAACCACATGTTCAGCTATGCCCTGGGACCATGGGTAGCCAGAAACCTGGGAAAGAGATGGTACTTCCTCACGCATGATTATACCTGGGGAAAGTCTGGTACGGCTGATTTTAGAAGGATCTTGAAGGCCGAAGGAGGAGAAGAAGTAGGCGAGATTCTTATTCCACTCGGAACCCGGGATTTCAGCGCCCAGATAATCAAAATAATGGCTGCAAACCCTGACGTGGTCATGATGTCGGTTGCCGGAATAGATCTTTCCGCCGCTACTGAGCAAGCACATGAGTTTGGAGCAGATAAAAAGATACATTGGTGTTTCATCCTTAGAGATTTTCCTGATTTGTGGGCAGTGGGACCGGAAAAGAACTTTGGGGTATTCGGTCTCACGTGGCACCACAAATTGGATCTCCCGGGTGTGAAAGAGTTTGTAGCGAGATATAAGAAGCGCTGGCCCAAGGCACCTATTCCAGTACCTGAAAACGTCTCCTACAATGGTTACATCGGGATAAGAGAGTTATTGAGAGCGGTAGAGCGAGCCGGTACGACGCGGAATCACGATGTGATCAAAGCCCTGGAAGGTTGGACATTTACGGACAGCATGAAGCACCATCCCACAACGATCAGGGATTTTGACCACTGCTTTATGCAGACCATGTATGTCGCAAAGGCCAGGCCGAAAGAAAAGATGGAGGATGAGACTGATTTTTACGATATTATCGGTACTGTGAGACCAGAGGATGCTGTCATCAAACAAGAAAACAGTAGATGTAAAATGGAGTCATACGCAGCGACTCCTGTATATTGGGTGAAATGAGCAGCCTAGTTACATCTTACCTAGGTCGCATGATTTGAGCAGCGTATGGGAGAATCTCTCCCGTACGCTGCGAACTATTCTTAGAATTCAAAGACTTACTCACAGAGTAGGGGGTTAAAATGCCAAGTTTTCCAGAGTTCATAACTCAACTCATGAATGGACTCGTATTAGGGTTGCTTTATGCATTGATCGCTCTCGGCTTCATGCTTATCTTGGGAGTCATGGAGGTTCTCAATTTCAGCCATGGTATTCTCTTCGCCTGGGGAGCCTATTTTGCTTTTACATTGAGACCGATGATAGGCTTCTGGCCAGCACTCCTTATAAGTCCAATCATCGTTGGATTCATGGGTTTGATCCTCGAATTCGCAGTCCGAAGAAGCTATGGGAAGGACCCTCTTTTCGGTCTTCTATTGACTTTCGGAGCAGCGATGGCTTTAGAAGAGATCATTCGGATAATTTGGACACCTACCGGCTATACAATTGCAGCGCCAAAGTTTGTTGCTGGCCCAATCGTATTTGGATTCATCATGTACTCCAAGTATCGGCTCTTTCTTGCAGGATTGGCTGTTTTATTGATTATCCTCACATGGCTTTTCTTGGAAAAAACGCCTTACGGAGCCATCATCAAAGCAGGGGCGTTCGATAGTGAAATGGTTATGGCTCTGGGCATCGATCTGAGAAAATTGCGAACTTTCGTTTTTGCCCTGGGCTCGGCCTTAGCAGGGATTGCCGGTGTGATTGCTGCTCCGTTGTGGAGCATAAAGCCAACGATGGGGCATGAGGCCATCATGCCTGCTTTTGTGGTTGTAGTCATTGGAGGAGTTGGTAGCTATTGGGGAGCAGTGATCGGAGGCTTAATGGTTGGGATAGTAACCAGTATCAGCGTCATGTTCATGCCGAGGACCTCTCAAATCGTCATGTACATTTTAATGGCTATCATTATCTTAATTCGACCACGGGGAATGATGGGTGAGAAGAGTATCCTCGAATAGAGTGAAATGAGGAGGCAAACAGTGAAAAAGATAATTTTCATAGGAATTCGGCATCCGATGTTTTGGGTGTTTATCCTCTTCCTCATCCTTCCTTATCTACTGCCGTTTGTGGGGGGATATACCTACCTCGGAGTGGAAGTTCTCATATGGGCAATCTTCGCGTTGGGGTTTAATATTCTATTGGGTTACACGGGTTTGCCATCATTCGGACATGGAGCCTTTTTTGGCATCGGAGCCTTCGTTTTCGGAATTATACAGCTCCGTGTGATCCAGGGAATTTGGATTCCGATCCTAACCGCTATATTCGCTGGAGCATTCTTTGGAGCACTGGTAGGTCTATTTGTTGCAAAAAAGAGGGGCATCTATTTTGCCTTGCTAACGATCGCCTTCAGTCAAATGTTCTGGTTCATCTCCTGGGGATGGGATAAGATGACAGGTGGTGAGGATGGTTTGGCAGGAATTAATAGACTTTCAATAGGGATTCCAGGTTTATTCAGTATCGATCTGAAAGATATTTTGAATTTCTACTATTTTGTCTACTTCATATTCATTGTTTGCACCATCTTGATTTGGATCATCGTCCACTCACCCTTCGGTAGAACACTTCAGGCCATTCGATACAATGAGACGAGGGCCAAGTGCATTGGATACAACACGGTGTTCTATAAATGGATCTCTTTCACCGTATCTGCAGCCTTTTCTGGATTGGCAGGATCTCTATATGCCTTACTAAGGCATGCAGCCTTTTCAGATGTGATGCATTGGACCCAATCAGGTAATGTGCTATTAATGGTCTTACTGGGAGGGGGATTGATTAACTTCTTTGGCCCTGTCCTTGGAGCGGGGGTTTTCATTGTCTTAAGGGATCTATTTAGTACATTGACTGAACATTGGTTGCTTATATATGGTCTACTGTTTATGTTTGTCATTATTTTTATCCCCGAAGGAATCCTGAGTTTTTTCAAAAAAGAGGAGGGGAAACGGGAACTTCTTGTTTCCAGAAAATGAGGAGTGAACTGTGGAAATCATAAAAACAAAAAGCTTGACAAAGAGATTTGGTGGTTTGGTGGCGGTGAATAATGTGGATTTGAACATTGAAGAAAATCGATTAACATCGATTATCGGACCCAATGGGGCTGGAAAAACGACTCTATACAATCTTCTCATTGGGTTGATGAAACCAGACGGTGGAAAAATTTATTTTAAAGGGCAGGATATTACGGGCTATCCCCCGCACAGAATTATAAAGGAGGGGATAGCAAGATCCTTTCAGATTTTGAATATATTCAACGAGCTGCCCCTTTTTGAAAATATCCGGATCGCTGTTCAGGCGGAGAAAGGTCACGGCCTTGAAATGTTATCCTCCATCAACTCCTTAAACGAGGTGAATGATAGATCTTTCGAAATCATCAAAGCCATTGGCCTCGATGGAAAGGAAAATATCACGGCTAAAAATCTATCGTATGGAGATAGAAGGATCTTGGAGATCGGCATAGCCCTTGCGTCGAATCCAAAGCTCCTTCTCCTGGATGAGCCAACCAGCGGGTTGGCTAGTAGAGAAACAGGGAAGATGTCTGACTTCATTCATAATTTGGCAAAAGATTTGACTATCGTGGTAATAGAACATGATATGAATGTCGTTCTCTCAATTTCAGATTACATTGTAGTTCTTCATCAGGGAAAGGTGATCGCAGAAGGGGCGCCAGATGAGATTAGGCACAATGATGAAGTTCAGGAAGCATACTTAGGAGGATTATAACCATGCTTCAGGTAGAAGCCATCGACACATTTTATGAAGCGGCACATATTCTTCATAATGTCTCTCTCAAAGTTGAAAAAGGGGAGACCGTTTGTCTCTTGGGCCGAAATGGTGCAGGGAAAACGACCACTTTGAGAAGTATTATTGGATTGACTCCTGCAAAAAGAGGGCAGATTCTATTCAAGGGGGAAGATATAACGAAGCTTATGCCCCACATCATTGCCAGGAAGGGAATTGGTTGGGTCCCCGATAATCGAAGAATCTTCCCAACGTTGACCGTTCAGAGAAACCTTGAAATAGCAAGAAGGAGTTTGACCCACAAAGAGTGGGGCCTGGGAGAGATTTATGACCATTTCCCAACCTTGAAAGAGTTAAAGGATCATAAAGGGGAATATCTGAGTGGAGGAGAACAACAGATGCTGGCCATTGCCAGGACACTGATGGGAAACCCAGATCTACTATTATTAGATGAACCATCCCAGGGGCTGGCTCCAAAGATCATAAAAGAGCTGATGAATATCATTGTGGAATTGAAGAAAAAGGAGATTTCGATTTTGCTGGTGGAACAAAACTCCGCGATGGCCTTAGCCATCTCAGAGAGATGTTTTATCTTGGATGATGGGCGAATCGTCCACGAAAGCTTAGCAAAAGAATTAGATGAAAACAAAGAATTAAAAAAGGAATTGTTAGGAATATAGTGAAGCTATCTGTCTGCAAAGTTAGACATTCTGTGTCACTTTTGTATAAAGACATTTTTGAACAGGGATTAAGGAATATTCCTTAGATTCAAATCGGATGGCCAGAGGATGTCATCGGTGCAGTAATCTACTTAGCTTCCGAGGCATCGAATATGGTTACAGGCCATGTTCTTCTGATTGACGGCGGCTGGACCGCACACTAAAAGAAAGGAGGTGAGAATTTATCTGACTCAATACCTTATGAGATTGATGAGATTGTCTAAAAATAAGGGTTTTGTCGGTTAAAAAATTTATTGACATACTAAAAGGGAGTACTTAAAATGGCGACGGTCTCTAAACAATTCCCTTGAAAAAATGAAAGGAGGGTAAGGAGATGAAAAAATTATTCTTTTTAGTCCTTGGATTGATGTTAACATTAATATTATTCTCTGTTAGGCCTTCGGAAGCGGTTATCACCTGGAAGGTTCAGAGTACCTGGACGGCTGGTGATTTTCATCATGTGAATCCGAAGGGTCTTGTGGAAAAGATTGAAGCCATGTCTGGCGGACGGCTAAAGATCAATCTTTTGGCCGCGGGAGCTATTGTGCCTCCCTTCGAAGTTCTTGATGCCGTACATAAGGGCATCCTGGATGGGGGCCATGCCTGGCCTGGCTATTGGTATGGAAAACACCCTGCGGCAACCCTTTTCGGCAGCGTTCCCGGTGGCCCCTTTGGGATGAGCTCTGAGGATTACCTGGGGTGGCTTTATATGGGAGGAGGTAAGGAGCTTTATAACGAGCTCCTCCAAAAGGAACTGAAGATGCATGTAGTGGCTTTTCCCACTTTTGGAGAAACGCCCGAGCCTCTGGGCTGGTTCCCGAAACCTATCAAAGATGTAAAAGACTTTAGGGGTCTCAAGTTCCGGGCAGGCGGCATGTCGGCTGAAGTCTTTAAAGCGATGGGGATGTCAGTGGTGACTCTCCCCGGCGGTGAGATCGTGCCAGCGATGCAGAGAGGGGTCATTGATGCTGGCGAGTTCAGTGATCCTAGCTCCGACATGGCCATGGGTTTCCAGGATGTCCGAAAGTTCTACCACATGCCCGGCACCCACCAACCCACGGGAATGATGGAGATCCTTATTAACATGAAGAAATGGGATGAGCTTCCTGCGGACCTTAAAGCAATAGTGGAGTATGCAGCCATGGCAGAAGCGATTCATTTCACATTAAAAATGTTGAATCAGAATAGCCGTGATCTGGATACTCTGGTCACTAAGCACGGGGTAAAGGTAATTGAATCGCCCCGAGAAATTTTGGTGGAGGTATTGAAGGCATGGGACAAGGTTGCGGAGAAATACGTTAAGGAGAATCCATTCTTCGCCAAAGTGTATGAGTCGCAAAAGAAATGGGCTCAACAGGTAGTTCCCTACAGGCGTATCGGCCATCCACCCTATGATCTGGCCGCCGACTACTACTGGGGAGGTGTGAACCCTTATAAAGTTATAAAGCCCTGATAAGCAGCAAGAAACGGACAGCCAGCGCACACAAACAAGTCACCAGAAGGGGTTGGGGTTTCCAAAATGGTATCCAAAAGGAGGCTCTGACCCCTTTTAAGATTTTAAGGTCCTTAAAAGGTCTCCATCCAGAGATCTTCAATCAGAACCTCAGCTGAATATTTTGAGAAATAGTCATCAGGGTTATAAAAACATCTTTTATCGGAGGGCCATGAAATTGGAGTCCTATTTTAAAGTCGTTCGGTCGATTGATAAAATTTCCCATTGGAGCGGCCGGATTGTTTCTTACCTCGTCTACCCGATGGTGGGTGGGTTAGGCTATGAGGTCTTTGCTCGCTATTTGTTCCACGCCCCCACGGACTGGGCCTACGACGTGACCTACATGCTTTACGGGACCATCTTTATGCTCGGGGCGGCTTATACCCTTCTCAATAAGGGACATATCCGGACCGATTTGTTCTACAATAAATTTTCACCACGCAGGCAAGGGATGATCGATGCAGTCATGTACCTTGTCCTGTTCTTTCCCGGAATGATTTTGTTCCTGATTGCGGGGATAGATTATGCATCTCATTCATGGATAACTTATGAAAGAACCACATTGAGCCCTTGGCGGCCCATCATTTATCCGTTTAAAACAGTGATCCCAGTGACCGCTCTCCTACTTTTGATCCAGGGGGTATCGGAATTCTTAAAGAGCATCTATGCTGCGAAGAAGGGGGAGTGGAAATGAGCCAAGAACTCCTCGGTATCTTAATGCTGGCCACCCTCCTGGTTGTCATCTTCATCGGGTTTCCTATCTCTTTTACTCTTATTGTTGTTGCCATCGTCTTCGGTTACATCGGTCTGGGAAATATGGTCTTTCACCTGATGGTCATGCAAACCTTCGGACTGATGCAGGAGGAGGTTCTGGCCGCCGTGCCCTTGTTCATTTTCATGGGGTACATTACGGAACAGGCGGAACTTATGGAAAGGCTCTTCCGGGCCTTTCGCTACATCCTCGCCCCGCTGAAGGGGTCGCTTTATATCGGGGTTATTTTCACGGCGACCATTTTCGCCATGGCCACGGGCATTGTCGGTGCCGCCGTAACGGTGCTCGGAATCATGGCTGCCCCAATCATGATAAAATGCGGTTATAATCCCCGGCTCGCTGCGGGCGCCATCACCGCAGGGGGAACCCTGGGGATCCTCATCCCACCCAGCGTCATGCTCATCGTGATGGGTCCGGTGCTCGGAGTTTCGGTGGCGAGACTCTATGCGGCGGCCTTCGGTCCGGGATTTTTACTGTCGTCTCTATACATCAGCTACCTCCTGATCCGAAGTTACCTGAATCCCACTCTTGGGCCCCCTGTGCCCGCAGAGGAGCGGATCAGCTCTATGAAAGCGAAGGTTCGCGAGTTCGTGATCGGGATGGTACCACTCGGAGTGCTCATTGCCGGCACCCTGGGAAGTATCTTAGCTGGCCTGGCCACGCCCGTAGAGGCTTCCGCTATGGGATCCATTGGGGCTATCATACTGGCCCTTGCATACCGAAAGCTCAAATGGAATAATTTCAGAAAAGCAGCCATCGGAACTCTTCAAACGACGAGCATGGTCCTCTTCCTCGGCGTGGCCTCCAACATTTTCGGTTCGGTCTTTGCCAGGCTCGGCTCAGCAGATATGATCACGAACGCTCTACTTGCTCTTCCCGTATCACCGTTTGTAATGACCCTCATCGTAATGGGGCTGATCTTTCTTCTTGGGTGGCCGTTTGAATGGCCGGCCATCATTCTCCTTTTCCTGCCCATCTTTCTCCCTATAATCCTCGCCCTGAAGATTGATTTAGTGTGGTTCGGTGCGATCACGGCCGTGAACCTTCAGACAGCCTTCCTCTCACCTCCAGTGGCAATGTCGGCGTATTATCTCAAGGCGGTCGTTCCAGAATGGGATTTATCCACGATCTATAAGGGAATGATGGACTTTATGGTCCTTCAGGTGATTGCCCTCATCCTGGTGATGCTCTTCCCTGAGATCGCTCTGTGGTTTCCGAGATGGCTCTTTGGATAGTGATTCTCTGGAATTCCCATTGACAAAATAGCGACCTGCACCTATCATTCAAACTATACAGGGCCAGTCCCTTCGTCATTTCTTTGGCCAAAGCCAAAAAGTAAACCCCGCACTCCGTCCACAGGGTGGGGCTTTCTGGGTGGGGGGTAAATAAAAATCAAAGAAATTCTCGAGTTATGGGAGATGAGATGGCAAAAATTAAAGTTTATGTCACCGATTATGATTATCCAGATATTCATATTGAGAAGAATATTTTAGAGCCGATAGGTGCGGAAGTCATTGGACTTCAATGCAAAGACGGGAGGGGCTTGGTTGAGCAGGCCTTCGATGCAAATGCACTTCTCGTCTAATACGCTAAAATATCACGAGAGACCATTTTTTCTATGAAGGAATTGAAGATTCATGTAGCCTATTATTCAGAACAGTCAATTGAAGAAGCTCGACGGACCGCCTCAGAAGAGGTTACCGCAATACTGTTAGGGGAAATGCCTCGATACATCGTAAAGCCCTAAATTTAAGGGAATAGAGAAAGGAGCGATGGGAAAAAGACCCATCTCTTCATGATCTCTGAAAGAGCAGGAGGAATTGGTAGAAAGATCTCTGAAGTGTTATATATTTGGTTAAATGATCTGGGGTTTCAAAAAATTATTTAATAGGTGAAGGAGTTGGGATATGAGAGAGATAAAAACGACCCTTGTTGTCGGTGCAGGGACGATGGGCCATGGGTTTGGTCAACTCTTTGCCACGAATAATAGGGAGGTTTGGTTGGTGGATCAAACCCAGGAATTGCTGAACAGGGGAAGAGACTGGATCAAGGACAACTTGAATTACATGGTTGAACTGAAGGAGATCGAGAAGAAACGGATTGAGGAGATAATGGCCCGTATTCAATTCACCTCCGATCTAAAAAAAGCGGCCTCGAAGACAGATTTCGTCCTCGAAGCCGTCTACGAAAACCTCGATCTGAAGAAGAGGCTTTTCCAGGAACTCGACGCCTTGACACCTTCTGATGTCATTCTCGCCAGCAATACCTCCTCCTTCGATATCAATGAGCTCAGTGCTATTATCACTCATCCCGAGAGGGTCATCGGCACCCATGGCTACCATCCATCTCAAATCACTCCTTGTATTGAGGTCATTCCATCAAATTCTACCAGTCGAGAAACGATCGATACGACCATCATGTTTTTAAAGGAGATGGGGAAAGTTCCCACCCTTTGTAAGAGTGCCCCTGGATTTGTGGGTAACCGAATTCAATTTGCCATGGTGGCTGAAGCATTAGCCATAGTAGAAGAAGGACTGGCCACACCGGAAGAAGTTGATCAGATTGTAAAGACATCCTTCGGATTTCGTCTCGGAGCCTATGGCCCTTTCCAGATCTGTGATCAAGCAGGCCTCGATGTCTATCGCGCGATCTATGAATATCTATACGACAAATTGAAGAGAGAACAGTTCAAACCCCCAAGGATTCTTGACAAACTCATTGAGAAGGATCGATTGGGTCTTAAGACCCAGCGAGGATTTTACGAATACGGAGAAGGGGCCGTGGATAAAATAAAACGTGAAAGAGATCGAAAACTTTATCGCAGGCTCCGTCTCTTTCAGGAGGAACAGAAGACCGAGTGCACAAAATAAATTTGAGGCCCGAAAATCCGAAGCAAATTCTGGTGCTGGAATAAAAAAAGATGGATATTCTTAATACGCTCACCCAAGCAATGAATGAGGGATGTCGTCTCCTTCCGGAGGATACGGGAAAGGCCATCCTTACCCAGTATGGGTTGAAGATACCATCTGGAGGCCGAGTCACCACCTTTGGGGAGGCACAGATCATGGCAGCGAAATTGGGTTATCCATTGGTGGTCAAGGCAATGGTCCCAGAGCTGATTCATAAATCTGATCGAGGCGCTGTGAAGGTCGGTATCGAAAATGAATTGGCTCTACAAAAAGCCACGAAAGAGCTTTGGGATCGATTCCCTGGAGTACCTCTCCTGGTCGAAGATATGGTCCCATCTGGTGTGGAAATGATTGCTGGGCTCATCAACGACAATCACTTTGGTTCCTGTCTGATGATTGGTACGGGGGGGATGTTCATAGAACTTTTCAGGGATGTGGGTTTTGCCATGCTTCCAGTCGAACAGGGTGATGTCCACCGGATTCTCACGAGTTTGAAAGGCTTCAAGCTATTAACTGGATTTCGCGGTAAACCGGCCTATGATATAGATCAGATTGTGGAAGCCATCGTGGGATTGGCTAGATTTGGTGAAGAGACAGCAGGTTACTATGATTCGGTGGATGTCAATCCCCTATTGGTGAATGAGCATGGAGTCACCGCTCTGGATGTAAAGATCATCCTTAGCTCAAAATTCGTTCCCAGATTATTGGAGACATCATTACCCGACAAAGAGTACTTCGATCGATTCTTCTATCCCCGATCCGTGGCTATTATTGGGGCCTCTTCTATCCCGGGTAAACCTGGCCATGTGGTCATTCGAAACATCCTTGCCAATGGCTATATGGGCAAACTTTGTTTGGTCAATCCAAAGGGTGGGGAGATCATGGGCATCCATGTTCAACCATCCATAGCCAGTCTACCCGATGGGATCGATCTGGCGATTATCGTGCTCCCTGCAAAAGATACCCCACAGGCTCTTCGGGAGTGTGCTGCGAAAGGCGTCAAGCAGATAGTCCTCCTGGCAGGAGGGTTTGCGGAGGTGGATGAATATGGAGCCGAGATCCAGCAGGAGCTGATCGACATCATCCAAGAGAAAGGGATTCGTGTCATAGGGCCCAATACTTCGGGACACACTTCGGCCCCTCATCAGTTCACCTCCTCCTTATTTCCCCTGGGGAAGATCCGCCGTGGGAAGGTATCCTATCTTGCGCAAACTGGTAACTTTGCTACTCACACAATGAAATATATCCTTACTGGTGAGCATTTTGGCGTTGCCAGGGTGATCGGTCTTGGGAACAAAATAGATATAGAAGAGAGTGAGGCCCTGAAGTACTTGGCCGATGATCCGGAAACTCATGCGATCCTCATGTATCTTGAAAGCATCAAGTATCCGAGGCGCTTTTTAGAGGTAGCAAGAGAGGTCACCCGTCATAAACCGGTGGTCATGTTAAAAGGAGGTATTACGGAGGCGGGTAAAAAGGCTGCTGTCGCTCATACGGCTGCTTTAGCTTCGGAGGACCGTCTCGTTGATGCCCTACTCAATCAAGCGGGTATCGTTAGGGTAAGGGATTATACTCACTTAATTCTTGTTGGGAAGGCCCTTTCGATGGTCCCCTTGCCCAAAGGGAATCGGGTCAGTTTTTTAACCCCTTCCGGGGCGATGCTGGTAGTCCTTTCAGATTTTTGTATTAGCCTCGGTCTCGAAGTCCCAGAATTGGAGGAAGAAACACGCCAGAGACTTCAGGAGATCAGTCCTCCTTATATCCGGATGCGAAATCCAGTTGATATATGGCCGGCTGCCACTGTAAAGGGGGTTGAGTTTGGATATAGAGAGGGCATGGAGGCAGTGCTTAAAGACCCAAACATCGATGCAGTAGTTCCAATTCTTATGCTTACGAAGGAGACCGGTATTCCACCATTTGACTTCATCATTGAACTGGCGAAGAAGTATCCGGAAAAACCGGTCTTAGTAACTTTTAGCGCGGAGAAACAATGTATGGAGGAATGCAAAGAGTTCCTCGAACCCCGATGGATCCCGACTTTTCCCGAGATCGAGCAACCCTTTGAGGTTCTTTCTATCCTTTACAGGTGCACGAAGGCGATGAACAGACCCTCATAGAGAGCATTAAAAATCTATGAGCTTTGTGCTATCCCCTTTGCACTATTATAAATATATCAGGAGGGCTTCCATGACAGATAAGGTCATTATCAGTTGCGCAGTGACTGGTTCTATTCACGTCCCGAGTATGAGTCTCCATCTGCCCATCACTCCCGAGCAGATCGCCAGGGAAGCGATCGCTGCCGCTCAAGTCGGAGCGAGCTCGGTTCACCTTCATGCCCGAAATCCTAAAACCGGGGAGCCAACGATGGACCTCGGTCTCTTTCAGGAATTTTGCCAGGAAGTGCACCGTAAAAGCGATGTCATTATTTGCATCACTACAGGCGGAGCTCCCGCCATGACTCCTGAAGAACGAATGGTAGCAGTCAAAAAATTTAAACCCGAACTGGCATCGATCAACATGGGTTCGATCAATTTTGGTTTGTTTCCCATGATGGAAAAGATTAAAGAGTATAAATGGGACTGGGAAGAGAGGTACCTGGAGAAATCGAAAGATAACATATTTAAAAACACGTTCTATGATCAGGAACGTATTTTCAAGATCATGAGAGAGAACGGGACGAAGCCCGAATTGGAATGCTACGATGTCGGCCATCTTTATAATACAGCTTATTGGGCGGACAAGGGCATGATTGACCCACCCATTTGGCTCCAGCTGATCTTGGGCATTATGGGGGCTATTCAACCTTCTGTTGAGAATCTGGTTTTTATGAAGAACACGGCCGACAAACTTTTTGGAAAAGAGTACCTCTGGTCTGTGCTTCCCACAGGCCGTCATGAGTTCAACCTGTGTACCGTGGGAGCCATCATGGGTGGAAATGTACGCGTGGGGATGGAAGACAATCTCTATCTCGGTAAGGGGCGCTTGGCCCAGAGCAATGCCGAGATGGTTGAGAAGATGGTTCGCATCCTCAAAGAGTTGGATCTGGAACCCACCACCCCTCAGGAGGTTCGCGACATCCTGAAATTAAAAGGAAGGGAGCAAACAAACTTTATCTGAAATTCCAATAACCAAATTCCAAGCTCCAAACCTGTTCCCAACAGGTTCAGGAATAAATTCCAATGACCAAATAATTGAACGTTCTTTATTTATTGGAATTTGGATATTGGTTATTATTTGGAACTTGGTGTTTGATCATTGGTTATTTGTTGTAAGGAGGAGACGATGGATCTTGTCACCGGAGGAATGGGGTTTATCGGGAGCACTTTGACGAAAGAACTGCTTGAAACGGGCGAGGAGATAGCGACCTTCGATATTAAATCTACTTCTCCTGTGCTTGAACCTTATAAAAAGAGGTGGGGCCATTTTCAAGGGAATCTCGGAAACATGGGCGAAGTTTTTACTGCTATCCAGGGATGCCAACCAAAGACCATCTTTCACCTGGGTGGTATGCTTTCCATTCCGTCCGAACAGAACCCCCAGGCTTCGCTCTTAACGAATGTGGTGGGGACCTACAATGTGTTGGAGGGAGCCCGTCTATTTAATGTGAAACAAGTCATATATGCAAGCACCAATGGAACTTTTGGTTTAGATCTGGAAGGGCTTACTTTCATCGACGATCGGACTTTGCAACGTCCTTTTACTATTTATGGGTGCGGCAAGCTCTTCGGGGAATTATTGGGTCGATATTATCACCGCAAGTATGGAATCGATTTCCGATCCATCCGTTTGCCTGCTGTCGTCGGTCCCGGTGCCAAAACGAAGCATGTCTCCGTATATAACTCATGGGCCATCGAAAAGAGTTTCTTCGGCGAACCCTACGAGATTTTCGTCACCCCTGAAACCGCATGTCCCATCATCTACTTTAAAGATGCAGCAAAGGCCTTTTTGGAAATTTCCCGAGCGCCGCTCAATCAAATAAAGGCCATGAATTATATCCTTGCCGGTATCGATCCCATGCCTACCGCTGGAGAACTTAAAAATACGATCCTCATCTATCTACCTCAAGCCAAACTAAGCTTCAATCCAGATCCATTGGCCATGGCTTTTCAGAAAATGCATCAAGGCGTTCGATGGGACGAAACACCTGCAATCAGAGAATGGAATTGGAGGGCCAAATATAATTTGGAGGCTCTGGTGGAAGACTTCATCACCGAACTGAGAGAACATCCGAGGTGGTATGTTTAGTGGAGAAAGAGGAATTTTCTACTCGATTTAAAAAGATTGAAAAAAATAGGCCCTTTTAGTATAACGGTCTCAAACTGGCGAAGGTCAGGTTTGAATAAGGTCTTAGAAAGGAGGTGAAAGCGGGGAAAAATATAAATGATAAAAAATAGATTAAAACGAAGAGAAAGGAGGGAGAGGGAAATGCTAAAAAGGATCTGTAAATTAATTTTAATTATTGTTTTGATATTGGGTGTTTATACCGTAGCCTATGGTCAGACGAAGGTGGATAAAGTTTATATCGGTGTTGTTTATCCAAGGACCGGAGCTCAGGCCAGGCACGGGGAGACCTGTACTCAGGCTTGCATCCTGGCGGCAGAGGATATTAATAGAGCTGGAGGGATCAAAGCACTGGGTGGCGCTAAGATTGAACTTATCATTGCCGATGCTCGAAGTGATGTTTCGGTGACAAGATCCGAAGTTGAGAGGCTGTGCACCAGATATAAACTGTCGGCTTTGACTGGAAGCTATGTGAGTGGCCTTACCCTTCCGGCAACTGAAGTGAGTGAAAGATACAAAATTCCTTGGATCACCGGTTCTATTGCTGATGCCATTACTGGAAGGGGATTTAAATATGTCTTCCAGGTCTCTCCTAAGGCGAGCCACTTTGGCCATATGCAGGTTGCCTTGGCTAAAGAATTGAGTGAAAAAATAGGACCTCCAGCTAAAAAGGTATCCGTTGTGTATGAGGATACTGCTTATGGAACGGCTACCTCTAAAGGATTGCGGGAAAAATCTAAAGAGCTGGGTTTTGACACAGTTTTGTTCGAAGCTTATAAACATGGATTTACCGACGCAGCACCTTTAGTCACTAAGATCAAGGCCTCTGGTGCAGAGATTCTATTCCCAGTCTCTTATCTAACCGATGCGATCCTAATCATTAAGACGATGCGGGAGATGAAGGTGAATGCAGCGGTCGTCGGAGGGGGTGCTGGATACCTTATGCCTGAATTTGAAAAGGGGTTGGGCAAGGATTCTGAATATGTTTTTAGCGTCGGCTCTTGGAACTGGGACCTCCCTTATCCCGAGGCCACTGACATGGCTCGGAGATATGAGGAGCGGCATGGGGAGTTCATTCAGGAGCATGCCGGTGAAGCCTATTGCATGATCTGGGTCTTAGCTGACGCTATCGAGCGGGCTGGTTCTCCTGACCCGGAGAAAGTGAGGGATGCCCTCACAAAGACCAATCTCACAAAGGGTCCTGGTGCCATCATGCCCGGTTATCATGTGGAATTTGACCATACCGGATGGAATAAGCATGTCCATCCTGTCATGGTCCAATGGGAGAAGGGTAAGTTGAGAACCGTCTGGCCACCTCAGGTTGCGGCCACAAAACCCACATGGCCCGTTCCCCCATGGGAGAAGAGGTAGAAGGGAGGAACCAAGGGTAGGTGACCTACCCTTGGTTCTTAAAGACGGAGTTTTGAAATGCCGGATATCAGCATTCTTATCCAAGTCATCGTCAGTGGTATATTGATGGGGGCTATTTATAGTTTAGTAAGTATCGGACTCACTATAATCTTTGGGGTGGTAAGAATCGTTAACTTTGCCCATGGTGAGTTCTTGATGATCGGCATGTATGCAACCTATTTCCTTTGGGGCACCCTTGGAATCGATCCCTTAATCTCTATCCTCATCACTACACCTCTCCTCTTCATCATTGGTGCCGGCATTTATAAATCCTTATTCAAGAGGGTAGTTGTTGCATCCGACTTCAGTAAGATATTTCTCACCGTAGGAATCTCACTGGTTTTACAAAATATCGCCCTCCTCCTCTTCACGGCTAATTATTGGAGTGTAAAGACGAGTTATGAGAGGATGGTTTTAAGCCTTTGGGGGATATCGATCAGTTATCCTCGCCTCATCGGTTTTTTAGGAGCGGTGATATTAAGCTTCCTGATCAGCCTATTTTTCCTCAAGACGGATTTGGGCAAGGCCATGCGGGCTGTGGCTCAGAATCGTGAGGTCGCTATGCTGATGGGAATTAATCCTGACCGAATCTATTTGATCGCTGTGGGATTGGGGTCAGCCGTTGCAGGAGCCACTGGAACGATTATTATGCCTTACTTCTATGTCTTCCCTTTGGTTGGATTTGCTTTTGTGGTCATGTGTTTCGCCGTGGTGATCACAGGAGGATTGGGTAACATCAAAGGCGCCTTATTGTGCGGCCCAATCTTTGGGATCGCTGAATCCTTGGGCATTTTCTTCGTGGGAGCGGATTCAGGGTTAATTGTAGCTTTCCTCATATTAATATTGGTGCTCATCTTAAGGCCATCCGGTCTACTGGAGGCAGGAAGGTTATAAATGAAAATATTGGTTAAAACCCTGGTCACTTCCAGAGGTTATGTTCCATTAGCAACATTGATCATTTTTTTAATTCTTCCCCTATTTCTTCCCACCTATTTTTTACATATCATGATCACTATCTTCTTTTTTGCTTTTGTCAGCCAAGCCTGGAATATCATAGGTGGATATGCAGGACAACTTTCGTTGGGCAATGCTGCCTTTCTGGGCTTAGGTGCTTACGGTTCGGTTCTGTTAACCTATTATTATAATATCCCGCCATGGATTGGGGGGATATTGATCGGTGGGGCTGTTGCGATCGTTTTGAGTTTGATCACAGGCCTTGCCTGTTTTAGGTTGAGGGGTCCCTATTTTGCCATTTCCACCCTTGCTATTGGCGAAGTGATGAGACTTCTTTTTCTTAATCAGAGGAAGATCACCTTCGGAGCGGAAGGGGTAACCGTGCCCTATAAAGGAAACTCACTCCTCTATTTTCAGTTTTTAAGCAAAGTTCCATATTATTATATCGCCTTAGCTTTGATGATCTTAAGCATGTATATCACCTGGAGGATCGAAAAATCTAAACTTGGCCATTATTTGGTGGCTATCAATCAGAACCAGGACGCTGCTGAGGCGATAGGGGTCAATTCCATTAGAGCCAAGCAGATAGCCCTCTCCACCAGTGCCTTCTTAACTGCTATTGGAGGAACCTTCTATGCCCAATATATCTATTTTATCGATCCTGACTTCGTCTTCGGCTTAGGCCTTTCAATCGAGTTTGCCATGATTGCCATCGTGGGAGGAGTGGGAACGGTTATGGGCCCCATTATTGGCTCCTTCTTGCTCCGTCCTGCTATGGAAATTACCAACGCCTTCTTGGGGGCGACCTATATGGGAGTTCACCTCATCGTCTATGGATGTCTATTAATAGCGGTGGTGATGCTCAAACCGGAGGGGTTAATTGGATGGGTTGGAGGGCTCTATCAGAGACTTTTAAAATTATTATCTAAGAAAGACGATTAGGGGGTAAATTCTTTTGCTCTTAGAAGTTCAGAATTTAAGCAAGAGGTTCGGTGGTCTTCAGGCTGTTAATAACCTTAACTTTCAAGTCAAAAAAGGGGAAATATTGGGCCTGATCGGCCCCAACGGTGCAGGGAAAACTACTGTATTTAACCTCATCACTGGCGTCTATCGTCCTGATGGGGGTGTAATTAAATTTCGGGAGGAAGACATCGCAGGGTTAAAACCGTTTACGATCTGTACAAAAGGAATCTGTCGGACCTTTCAGATCGCCCAACCCTTCAGAGAGATGACCTCTTTAAAAAATGTGATGATCGGAGCATTTTCCCGAACTTCCTATACGGAGGAGGCAAAAAATAAGGCAGAGGAGATTCTGAGTTATGTAGGATTAGCAGAGAAAAAGGAGATCCTGGCTAAAGAACTCACTACCATCGATCAGCGTCGATTAGAAATAGCAAGGGCTTTAGCAACGGACCCCAAACTTCTCCTCTTGGATGAGACCATGGCTGGTCTAAATCCGAAGGAGTGTGATGAGGCCGTCTCTTTAATCAAAAAAATAAGAGATGGAGGGATCACCATCATTGTGGTGGAGCATGTGATGAGGGCCATCATGTCCCTTTCTGAGCGAATCATCGTCCTCGATTACGGAACAAAGATCGCGGAAGGGGAACCCGAAGAGATCCGAAGTAATGAGAATGTGATCGAAGCCTACTTGGGAGAGGAATACCGACGTGCTATTCGTAAATAACATTGAGGTCTCCTACGGCTCGGTTCAGGTCATCCATAAGATATCTTTTAAGGTGGAGAAGGGGGAGTGCGTCACGATCGTTGGCTCCAACGGAGCGGGTAAGACGACCACCCTTAAGACCATCTCCGGCCTCCTCAGACCTATCTCCGGCACGATAGAATTCGAAGATCGAAAGATCGATCATCTCCCCCCCTTTGAGGTAACCGAATTGGGAATCGCCCATGTTCCGGAGGGAAGGGGAATCTTTCCGGAAATGACGGTACGGGAAAATCTGGATTTGGGGGCATACGTTCCATCTGCAAAGAAGAAAAGGAAAGAGACATTAGATCGCGTATTTCTACTGTTCCCCCGACTCAAGGAACGACAGGATCAACTGGCAGGGACTTTGAGCGGTGGGGAACAGCAGATGTTAGTGATCGGCCGGGGTTTAATGCTCGAACCAAAACTGCTCATGCTCGATGAACCTTCCTTGGGTTTGGCACCCATATTGGCTGAGGCGGTTTTTGAAAAGTTAGAGGAGATCCATGGCCAGGGGATAGCGACCCTTTTGGTGGAACAGAATGTCTATCGCGCCCTAACCCTCGCTAATCGCGGACATGTATTAGAGAATGGTCATATCGTCCTGGAAGGAAATTGTGAGGATCTCCTCAGGAACGATTACATAAAGACGGCCTATTTAGGAATCTAAAGGTTGCCTCTATGCATTTAACCGAGGAAGAGAAGAGGATTTTTGAAGGTGAAGAGGGAGAGCCTCGGCAGGTGGCCATGCGAATATTAAAAAGGCTTGGGGAGGTCAACGGAGCCGATCGGCTCATTCCGATCGCAAGCAGTCATCTCGTGGGTTGCTCCTATCAGATTGCCGGAGAAGCAGGAATTGAGATCTATGAAAGATTGGTAAAACAGGGGGGGAGGGTTTCTGTTCCGACAACGCTGGATCCCGGTTCCATAGATTTTAAGAGATGGAAAGAGTTCAAAACACTGGAAGATTATGCCAAAAAACAAATCATCATTGGCGAACTTTTGGAGAAGATGGGAGTGATTCCCCTTTGGACTTGTACTCCTTACTACCTTCTAAACGTCCCTCTCTTCGGGCAAGATCTGGCCTGGTCGGAATCTAGTGCTGTGGCCTTTGTGAATTCGGTCATCGGTGCTAGAACAAACCGAATGTCAGCTTATATGGACCTCTGTGCTGCCATATTAGGGAAAGTGCCAATGTTTGGACTTCACCTCACGGAGAACCGGAGGGGGGAAATTCTGGTGGAAATTGAACAGGAGTTGAGCGATCTTTTCTCGGATGTCCACTTCCCCGCCCTAGGCTACCTTATAGGTCAAATCGCCGAAGATAAGATACCCGTTATCAAAGGACTTAAAGAAGCAAGCTTCGACCAGTTGAAGGCCTTCAGCGCAACGGCTGCTTCAACTGGCTCTGTGGCCTTTTATCATATCGTCGGAATCACGCCAGAAGCTCCGACTTTGGAGAAGGCTTTTCAGGGAAAAGAACCTGTAAAGCAAATCAAAATTGGCTTAAAACAGATCCAGGAGACTATGGAGAGCATGTGCACATACGATGGAGGAAAGGTGGATATCGTGGGTCTTGGTTGTCCCCATGCTTCCATCGATCAGATGGGCCGTTATGCCCATCTCATTAACGGAAAGAAAATTAGCCAATCTGTGGAGCTCTGGATCTGTACCAATGAGATAGTGGAGAAGATGGCACAGAAGATGGGCTACATTGATACGATCGAGAAAGCCGGTGGAAAGATGATGGTAGGAACCTGTCTTAATAATTGTCCTATCTCCGCATGGAACTTCAGGTATCTGGTGACCGATTCAGGGAAGTTTGCTTATTACACACCGACAACAGTAGGAACGGCATGTTATTTTACAGCGACAGAGTCATGCATCGATGCAGCCGTCCATGGTCACATCGCAAAGGAGTAAGGGAATGAAGCTGAAGGGTCGGGGTTGTTCAAGCGGGATGGTGGAGGCTGAAGCCATTGTCTCCAAAAAACCCTTTGGATTCTGGCAGGGAATCGATACGCAGACAGGAGTGGTTATTGATCGGAGGCACGATCTTTTTGGTGAATCTGTAAAAGGGAAGGTCTTCGTCTTTCCATACGGCCGTGGCTCTACGGGTACTCCGGGAATCTTCGTGGAGGCTGTTCGAAACCGCGTGGCACCCGCAGCGATCATTAATCTGAAGAGCGAACCGATGATTATCGTTTGCTCCCTTCTGGCAGAAGAATTTTATGGGGTCAAGATTCCCATCGTTGACGGATTAGATTTGGACCATCTTAGTCAGATACGAACAGGGAATCGTGTGAAGATAAATGGTGAGACCGGTGAAATTGAGATTCTTTAGAAACTTAATGGAACTGGAGAACCAACTATAATTTGGAGGCTCTGGTAGAAGATTTCATCGCTGAGCTGAAAGAACATCCTTCATGGTATCTGTAGCCTAATTAGAGGGCAGCCAATACCCCTCCATCCCTTATAAGGTTGCCTGCCTACTGACAGGGAGGCTTGAACCAAGGCTAAAGCCTCGCCCTACATGTTAAATTATTTCATACGCTTGCATTATTATAATCCCTTTTGCCTTGAATAGTCACATAAGTGAATCCAATCCCCATTTGACAAAGTGTCTTCTTCTTAAAAATGTGGTATCATTTTTTTGAGATGTCCTCGGTAAAGCCAAAATTTGCTGAACTCCCACTCATCTTAACGATTGACATCGGCACCTCTTCAGTACGGATCTCTCTTCTCGACCGGCTCGGACGAGCGGTGGAAGGTTGTGAGGCTCGCCACTTACACGAGATCAGGACATCCATAGACGGCACAGCTGAAACTGATCCTGATGGCCTTTTGGAACTTGTGTGGCATTGTGTAGATGAAGTGATGACGAAGGCACGCCATTTGGGTGGGGAGATTGTTGGTGTTGCCACCTGCACCTTTGTCACGAATATTCTTGGGGTGGATAAAGCTGGAAAAGCGGTCACACCGCTTACGACCTATGCCGACACCCGGGCAGAAAGCGAAGTCTCGGGCTTAAGATCCGAGTTTGACGAGGAAGATGTACATGACCGGACGGGTTGCCATTTCCACCCCTCCTACCTGCCCGCCTATTTCCGCTGGTTTGCACGACACAAATCAAATTTATTTAAGAAGGCTTCACGCTGGTTATCGATTGGTGAATATCTTGAATTGAAGCTTTTTGGGGAAAGTGCGGTCAGTTATTCGGCGGCCTCGTGGACGGGTCTGTTGAACCGGCACCGTCTGACGTGGGACGAAACGCTTCTCGCTGCTCTCCCCATCCAGATGGAACAACTCTCTTCCCTCGTTGATGCAAACATTCCCCGGAGAGATCTAAGGCCTCAATTCGCTTCCCGCTGGCCAGCCCTGCGCAATATCCCCTGGTTTCCAGCAGTGGGAGATGGTGCAGCGGCCAATATCGGCAGTGGTTGCATCTCACCTGCGCGAGTTGCCTTGACGGTAGGAACGACAACGGCCATGCGGGCTGTATTCGATTATCCTCTCGCTCACATCCCTGCCGGCCTTTGGTGTTACCGGGTAGATGGTAAACGTTCCCTGATCGGGGGTGCTTTGAACGAGGGAGGAAGCACTTTTGCTTGGATGAAGTCAACATTACGACTGGGAGAATTGTCAAAACTTGAACCAGCCCTGGCAAGGATGGCTCCTGATAGCCACGGGTTGACATTCCTTCCCCTCTTGGCCGGCGAACGAAGTCCTGGCTGGGCTGGTCATGCACGAGGAACGCTCCATGGTCTTTCCTCCGCCACAACGCCCTTGGACATCATGCGTGCCGGATTAGAGGCTGTCGCGTATCGGGTTAGTATTGTCTTCGAACTATTGTGCCAGCTCCTGCAAACGAAACCACAGATCGTCGCCTGCGGAGGGGCGCTACTCAGCTCGGCCACATGGCTGCAAATCATGGCCGATGTGTTGGGACAGCCGATTAGCGTTTCAGAGGTTCAGGAGGCTTCGGCCCGGGGAGCAGCCCTTCTGGCACTGGAAGCTCTCGGTGTCTTACGCGACTTAATAGAAGTACCCGACTTTATCGGCCGAGCTCTTCAGCCAGATTTAGGCCATCATGTGCGCTACTGCATGGCCATTGAAAGACAGAAAGCGCTGTATGAAAAAATAGTCGGAGGGGAAAATAACGGACACGAATCACGGACACGTTAATTAGTTATACGTGGGGGAATAAGATGGAATATGACATTGGTTTGATTGGCCTAGCTGTAATGGGCCAGAATCTTGTACTCAACATAGAGCGAAACGGTTTTAAGATCGCTGTCTATAATCGCACTCGATCCACGACCGATGCTTTCATAAAAGGGCCAGCTGCTGGAAAGAGGGTTACAGGGGTGTATTCGCTCAAGGATCTATCCGCTTCATTAAAAAAGCCACGGAAGGTCATCATTATGGTGAAGGCAGGCCCGCCAGTGGATGACGCCATCTTTGAGCTAAAGCCACACCTTGAGCCCGCTGATCTCATCATCGACGGGGGCAACTCTTTCTTTATGGATACGGAGCGACGTTCTCAAGAACTGCAGTCAGAAGGTTTCCAATTTCTCGGTGTCGGTATTTCAGGCGGAGAGGAAGGGGCACTCCGGGGGCCCAGTATCATGCCTGGTGGAAAGAAGGAGGCATACGCCATTGTTGAGCCGATTTTAACGGCCATTGCTGCAAAGGTAGGCGGAGAGCCCTGTGTGACGTATATTGGCCCAAGGGGTTCTGGCCACTATGTCAAAATAATTCATAATGCCATCGAATATGGTGACATGCAACTAATCGCTGAAGCCTATGACATTCTCCATCGCGGGTTGGGTCTATCAAACGCTGAACTTCACCAAGTCTTTGCCCAATGGAATCAGGGACCTCTCTCTTCTTATCTGATTAAAATTACCGCTGACATATTTGCCCATATTGACAAAGAATCCGGACAGCCGCTGGTTGATCTAATCCTTGACCAAGCCGGGCAAAAGGGGACCGGCCTCTGGGCAAGTCATAATGCATTAGACCTGAGTGTTCCAATTCCCACGATTCAAGCCGCTGTAGAAGCACGGATCGTCTCAGCTCATAAATCGGAGCGTGAAGCAGCGGCAAAGACTTTTCCGCGAACCGAAGTTAAATATCCGGGTGATCGTGAAACATTCATTAATGCGGTGGAAGATGCGCTCTATGCTTCGAAAATCTGTTCTTATGCACAGGGGATGGCACTCCTTCGTATTGCCTCTCAGGAATACGGCTACGACCTTGATTACAGTGAGATTGCTCGTATCTGGCGTGGCGGGTGTATTATTCGCGCTCAATTCCTGAATGACATCCGTTCCGCCTATATCGAAGATCCGGACCTCCCAAACCTGCTAATGGCCCCATTTTTCAGAAACGCCGTCGCAAGCCGTCAGAAGTCCTGGCGCCATGTGGTGGAAACAGCGATCCAATTGGCCATACCCGTACCGGCCTTGAGCGCGTCGTTGGCTTACTTCGATGCCTGCCGAAGTGCCCGATTACCCGCCAATCTGATTCAAGCCCAGCGCGACTACTTTGGCGCTCATACATACCGGCGCGTAGATCGGGATGGAGTTTTTCACGCGGAGTGGAATAAATATTGAAGATGATGGATCTATTTTAGGAGTTTCGTAATATTCTTCACCTGATCGACAGTCTCCTTGATGTCTTTCACCTCTTTGAGACCTGGAATTTCTTCAACCTTTTTCTTTAAATCTGAAACCGCGGTTTTCTTTTCTTCTCCCTTCTCTTTTTCCTTCTCCTTCTCTGCTCTCCTTTCGTCTCGAATCTTTCTCAACTCCTTCACTGTCTTACCAAGACCCGCACCGATTTCTGGGAGCCTTTTTGCTCCAAAGATCACAAAGATGATCACCAAGATTACTAACATTTCTGGCAAGCCAAGACCGAACATAACAAGACCTCAATTAAAAATTATGATTTATGAATTAAAAATTGGAACTCCTTTTTATTTTCGATTATTATAATAGAAGATTCCAAAAAAGGAAATAAAAATTTCTTGATTTTTTTTACAATTTCAAATATTGAAATCTTTGAAAGAACTCAAGGAGAAGATTTATGGCGAATGAATTGATCTGTCCTGTCTGCGAAGCCGAAATCCCTTTGGACGGTGATGAGGAATCGGGTAATCTGCTTATGTGCTCCTATTGTAAAATGACCCTCAAGATGTTGAAAACGAAAGACAAATGGATCCTTGTGGACGATTTTGAGGAATAGATGAAACTCATTTATACCTCCGATCTCCACGGCGAGATTCGCCTTTACCAGGAACTCTTATCACTCATCACCTCTTCCTCGCCTGACGTCATCGCCTTGGGTGGCGATCTTCTTCCCTCCTTCCCTCCAACGAAACGATATGAGGATATGGTTCCAAACCAAAAGACCTTCGTCCACGACTTTCTCTTCCTTTTCTTTAAGAGAGTCTTAGAAACCACTTCTGTTAAGGATATCTTCCTCATCCCCGGAAACTGGGACCTGGGTTATTCCTATCTTTTTAAGGAACCCACGGAGGGGCTCATCGATCTCAGTCTGAGAAGTTATCGACTTGAGAACGGATATGAACTTATCGGTTACCCTTTTGTCCCTCCCACCCCATTTCGACCAAAGGATTATGAGAAGATGGATGACCCCGAGTCGGCCTGGCCTCCTCAGAAGAATCCATCCTATATCAGGGCCTCTGACCAAACGGACCAACTCACCCCTATTGACCCATATCTCTATCTGAGACAACGAGAAACCATTCAAGAAGATTTGAATCGATTCCCAAAACCTCTTTACCAAAGAAGGGCGATCTATATCATGCATTCTCCTCCCTTTGGGACTCGATTGGACTCCATCCAAAGAGGAAAATCGGCTGGAAGCCGCTCCATTCAAGCCTTTATTGAAGAGCATCAACCCCTCTTAACGCTTCATGGTCATATCCATGAGTCGCCAGAACTCTCCGGCGCTTACTTTGACCGCATTGGAGAGACACTTTCCATCAATCCCGGACAGTCTGTCTGGACAGGCAGAGAATTTTCCAAACTTCATGCCGTCACCTTTGAAATGGAAAATGTGGAGGGAACGCTTAAACATACCTGTTTCTAAAGAGTTATAGATCATTAGTTCGGACTTCGGAGTTGGGAGTTGGGAGTTAAACCCCTATTGATATTCCTTCTTACTTTTATTTACACTTTGGTCTATCCTCCCCTCATTCAATCTCAAATTGATCCTGCATGGAATGGGATCTTCTTTATATAAAGATTCGAGATCGCCTCATCGCGAAAGAGGAGGCCTTGAGCAAATTGAAAGAATTAGAGGTTTTGTTTAAAGGTGGGGTTGAACACGGCAAACATGTACCAAACAATCTTCTAAAATAGCAGAGTAGAAATGGTGAAAAAACCGATTATCGGAATCACTATGGGTGATCCCTCTGGAATCGGGCCGGAGCTTATCGTGAAGGTCCTTTCTAAAAAGGAGGTTTATGAGTCTTGCCACCCCTTCGTCATCGGTGATCCAAAGGTGATGAAAGTTGCCTCTGAAGCTGTAGGAGGAGATCTGCGAATAAAATTCATCCAGGATATATCGGAGGCCGGTTTTTCATTCTCCCAAATTGATGTGTTATGTCCCGAGGGTGTGAATATTGAGGAGATAATGTGGGGAAAGCTCGATCCTGTTATGGGAAAGGCCGCTGCTCTCTGTCTAAAGAATGCCTTTGAGATGGCTTTGGAGAAAAAAATTGATGGGGTGGTCTCGGCACCCCTCAACAAAGAGGCCTTCCACCTGTCAGGATATCCTTATATCGATGAGTTAGACTATTTAAGTGAAATCACAAATAGCTCCGAACCATTTGTGATAGGAGTGATGGATTCGATTTGGACCGTTGCCGTGACATCTCATATTCCTTTTAGGGACATCCCTGACATGATAAAGAAAGATAGGGTATTACGGTACATCCAATTGATCGATCAGACGTTGAAGAAAGCAGGGTTCGTCGATCCCAAGATTGCAGTCGCCGCCTTAAATGTCCATGGGGGCGAAGGAGGCCTGATCGGGCGTGAGGAAATCGATGAAATCAAACCCGCAATCGAAGAGGGCCAAAAAATGAATACAAAGGTTCAGGGTCCTTTTCCTGCCGATACGATATTCTTGAGAGCGATTGAGGGAGAGTTCGATGCAGTGGTTTGTATGTATCACGACCAGGCTAACATCGCCAGGAAGTTACACGCAAAGAGGAAAGGGGCCACACTCTATATGGGTTTGCCTGTCATCTGCGGGACGACGGCTCACGGAACTGCATTCGATATAGCAGGGAAAGGAATCGCTGATCCAGGCAGTATGGAAGACGCATTAAAGTACACCGTTATGCTCTCCTTGTGATGAGACGAGGAAATCTTTATGGCAAGACGATTTGTGGTGGGAATTGATATCGGCACATCGGGATGTAAATCCCTGCTTATCGACGATCAGGGACAAGTGGTCGCTAGGGCATCAGAAGAATATCCCTTATCAATCCCTAAACCAGGTTGGTCCGAACAGAATCCCGAGGACTGGTGGCAAGCTGTCAAGATCACGATCAAACGACTGGTCAATGGTTTTAATTCTGTCAATGACATTAAGGTGATCGTAATGTGCCCCTAAAAAAGATTTGACATTTAAGAAATAAAATGCCATATTAATTTTGTAGGTTGTAAGAAGTAGTTGTTTGGATCAGAAAAGGTCACGAAAGCACTTCTGAAAACTTTCGTGGCCTTTTTTATAGGGACCAAAGGCTATTACAACTTACTTAACTTTAGATTAGAAAGGAGGTGAGTTGTAGTGGCTAAAGGTCGTGTGAAATGGTTTAATGAGAAAAAGGGCTTTGGATTCATTTCCAGAGAAGATGGAAATGATGTCTTCGTTCACTTCTCCGCCATTAAGAGGGATGGATTCAAATCCCTCTATGAAGGCGATGAGGTAGAGTTCGAAGTTTCCCAAGGTCCGAAGGGCCCACAAGCAACGAATGTTGTCGTTGTGAGCTAACATAGAAACTCATTAACCTAAAAGAAAAAAAGAGACCCCAGTTTTCATTACTGGGGTCTTTTTTATCCTGCCTGGCGACTCCACCTACTAATTCTCAGGCAGAGGTTATTACGAGAACTGATGATTTACGATTGAAAGTGATTACTCTGATAGCATCACCACAACGGATGATCTCATAGAGAAATATCTATTCAAGCATCTATGATGCTTGCTGTAACAACGACAGATTTGATAGAAAAATAAGGGTCTGCTCGCTCTTTTTATGGTTGGAAGGCCAAACCCTTGTCTGGAATGCTTCACGGAGATCCTTTGTTCAAAACCTGCTTTTTTGTTGAGATTGAGATGTCATCAAGATATGAATTTTGGGCGAAACCTTTTAGCCTTGGTCTTCCTTGGGGTACTACTTTCCTTAGGAGAGAAATAGGTCTTATTCGGTATCAATTTTGATTTCTCCTTGTAAAGGCTTTCAAGCCTTTCTTCCTGAAGTTCTGTTAGCGCATGTTTTTTCCCGAAATCTTCCAATGCAGTTTTGACAAATTGGTCTTCAGTCTTAGTTAATGCATGTTGATTTAATCCTGACATAACCCATTCAAACCTTTCTTTATTCATACAGTCTCCCTTTCTATCCTGATACCTGAGTTCTTTAAATTGTTATTACTACCTTCCTCTAAAGCCACGGCTTTCCCTTGCCTCTTTTACCAGCAAATTTTTTCCCATGAAATCCGTCCGGTTCAGCATGGAAGCAGCTCTCCGGCCTTCCCATTGCGTGGACATCTCCACAAAGGCAATACCCTTCGGTTGGCCAGTTTGCCTGTCCTTGACAATCTTGACAGACATAACACTTCCAGCTTTGGAGAAAAGGGTTTTGAGTTCGGCTTCGGTAGTTTGGGGAGGAAGATTACCTACGTAAACTTTTCTATTCATTTCTTCTCCTTATCTTTTATCTTGTATTTCCCGCTATGGATGAAAAGTGCGCAAGGCAACCCCATATCCAAAGAAAAAGAGACACCATTAAAAAGGCAATGGTATTGAAGGCTCAAAATCAAATTCTTGTCTACGAAATGATGTCTCTATTTTTTGAAACATTCCAGACAGAATAGTTTTTTGTCACCTGGTGGGGGAACCTGGACGACTACTTCCTTCCCACAGCCCTCACATACAATTTTATAGGATTTAGGGCGGCTTGAGCGTCTGGGTTTTGGACCACGCATCCTCCCATGCCGTCTCCTTTGCACCATTTTATCCTCTTTTACATTGCATAGTTCAGAAATTTAAGGACGCTATCAATAACGGTTCCTGCCACCACTGTAACCCGGTCGCCCTCGATAACCACCTTGCCCACCGGATCTTCCCCGGTCGGTGCGAGGATGTGCTTCATTCACATTCATCTGTTTACCAAGAAGTTCCTTCCCGTTAAGGTTCTTAATCGCCGCTTGGGCCTCAGCCCGGTCGGGCATTTCGACAAAACCAAAACCTCGAGGTTGGCCACTATACTTGTCTTTAACGATCGTTACTGAGCTTACTTGACCGAAGGCTTCAAATGCATTGCGAATATTTTCCTCTGTTACATTATAGGATAGATTTCCAACATAAATATTCATAGTCCGTCTCCTTATTTAGAATTCTTTTTAGTACTCGATAAAACTTTTTAGTTTATCGGCCCGGCTGGAATGTTTCAGCTTCCTTAAGGCCTTCTCCTCAATCTGTCGGACCCTTTCCCGGGTAACATCAAAGTCCTGTCCCACTTCCTCAAGGGTATGGTCGTGCTTCTCTCCGATTCCGAACCGCATCCTCAGAATTTTCTCCTCCCTTTTGTTCAGAGTGGAAAGGACTTTTTGAGTCTGCTTTGCCAAATTGGAGCTTATTGCTGCATCCTGAGGGGAAATCACCTCTTTATCCTCAATAAAATCCTCCAAGCGGCTATCTTCCTCCTCACCAATAGGGGTTTCGAGGGAAATGGGTTTTTGGGTGATCTTCAAAATCTTCTGCACCTTTTCCAGAGACATCCCCATTTTTTCGGCAATCTCCTGCGCAGTGGGCTCCCTCCCTATCTGCTGAACCAGGGTTCGAGAGGTCCGGTTCAGTTTATTGATGATCTCGATCATGTGGACAGGGATGCGAATGGTCCGAGCTTGATCGGCAATGGCTCGCGTGATGGCCTGCCGGATCCACCACGTGGCATATGTACCAAACTTATAGCCCCTTTCGTATTCGAACTTATCGACTGCCTTCATTAATCCGATATTCCCCTCCTGGATCAAATCCAGAAAGTGAAGCCCCCGATTGACGTATCTCCTGGCAATGGAGATGACCAACCTCAGGTTGGCTTTCACCATTTCACTCTTCGCTTCACTGGCCTTGGCCTCCCCTTTCCCAATCGCCTTCACTGCCTCTTTGATCTGATTCGAAGAAAGGCCACACTCCACCTCCATTCTGCCTACCTTCCTTTTGACATTCCGAGCAATCCTGTCCATCTCCTCTAAATCCCTTAGCCGAAGGCCCACTTTAACAGGGGAAAGAGAACTTTCCTTAATTGCTTTTTTCTTCATCATCCTCAAAGACTTTCTGGCCTCCTGGATTGAGATTCCTAAATTCTCCTCATATTGTTTCACCTCTTTTTGAGCCTTTTCCATCTGAATGTCCCACTGTTTCAACTTCTGTACAATTTTGTTAATCTGTTTTTCCCTCAAATTGATCCGCTTAAAGGTATCGAATATCTTGGTTTGTCTCTTCCAAATCTGCTTCCGAATCTTCTTTTTTGAAGCTTCTTTATTCCTGCACCTCAACTTCCTCTGGAGGAGTCGAATGCTGTCTTCCCCCTTCCGAACTTTATTGATTAAGTTGAGAACTCTCTTCTTCTGGATCTGTTCCTTCTCAACATCGGTCTCTTCATCGTCTATCTCATTGGTCACCTCTCTGATCTCTATCTTTCCAGCGCGAAGAGCGCCTCCAAGGCTGATGACTTCCCTGATAGCGATGGGGCAATTGATCACCACGCTTAACACCTCCTGCTGTCCACTTTTGATCCTCTTGGCAATCTCCACCTCCCCTTCCCGGGTCAGTAAGGGGAACGATCCCATCTCTTTCAAGTAAATACCAACCGGATCCCCCGCCTTTCCAAAGGGCTCCAGCTTGTATTCAACGACCTCCTCCTCTTCCCTCGCCTGAACATTCTCATCCCCTACTTTCAATCCCGGAAACTCGCTGACCACATCGAAGCCCAACTCATCGGATATGATCAGGGCATCTTCGGTCTGCTCGGATCTGTAGGATCTTTTTGGAACCCGTTCTTTCAAACTTCTTCCCATGTTTCTATTTCTTCGATTTCTTTCCAATTCAGTTTTTTTCTATGAAGCTCCGTAAGGAACTCCATATTATTAAGGTAATACCCCGAACAATAAAATTTCCATCGTCAACAATTTCTGGCCATTCCGGGTGGTAAATCCGTTTTAACGGTATTGGAACAGATACGACTTCATTTAAATTTTTCGTAAAATAGAGGGACAAATCACTTAGTCCCTCGTATTCATCGAGATCACAAAGACCGTAGGCAATAGGAAAATACTTTAGCCTTGAGAATTGGGATCGGATCTTTACCCTTGACTTTTGGCTGACTTCGAGACTCTCTCCAGAAATGTCTTATTTTTGTTTCAAGAAATCTCCCTTTTGTAAAGAATAAAGATTTGACCCCTTGACCTCTCAATATATCTGGATCGTTTCTGAATCGTCAAGAAGACCCGTTATTTACAGAATCTGCTTCATACTCTTCTCCTTCAACGAAATCTTTTAGCAAAGATCTCGTCTCCTCATCGTCTTCGATTACCAATATTCTTTTCTTCTTATTGTCCATTATCATGTCCCTCAGAGAGAAACTGTTTTCTTATTTAACGGA
>Ga0315312_1000386_pt1 | contig 57031 bp, 66 predicted proteins | sample TDP7_MG_FD_203629 | JGI IMG/M metagenome (GOLD analysis project Ga0315312, IMG submission 203629) | Freshwater sediment microbial communities from Lake Towuti, South Sulawesi, Indonesia - TDP7 | ecosystem: Environmental > Aquatic > Freshwater > Lake > Sediment | place: Indonesia: South Sulawesi... | reverse complement strand
CTACAGCCCTCTGCAGGAGCGCACGGAGAATTTTTGGGTGCCTTAATTATGCGGGCACATCATAAACTAAATAATGACCATGAGAAAAGAACTGAACTTATTGTTCCCGATTCTGCACATGGAACGAATCCTGCAAGTGGAACTATGGCTGGGTTTAAAATTGTAGTAGTTCCTTCTGACGAAAGCGGCTGCATTAATATTAAAGCCTTAAAAGAAGCGGTTTCAGAGCGTACTGCTGGGCTTATGTTGACAAATCCAAACACCTTAGGAATTTTTGAGAGGAATATTGAAGAAATCGCCAAGACTATCCATGATGTAGGCGGGCTTCTGTATTATGACGGAGCAAACTTGAACCCAATTCTTGGAAAAGTCAGACCAGGAGACATGGGTTTCGACATTGTACACATTAATATTCATAAAACCTTTGGGACACCGCATGGTGGAGGCGGCCCAGGTGCAGGACCAGTTGGTGTCTCAAAGGAATTGGAAAAGTTTTTGCCAGTTCCGAGAGTTGTTTTCAATGGTAAGCGCTACTATTTGGACTATAACAGACCGCATAGTGTTGGAAAGATTAGAAGTTTCTATGGAAATACTGCTGTCTTGCTGAGAGCATTTGCCTACATCCTGAATTTGGGTGTTGAAGGACTCGAAGAAATTGCTGAGATTTCAGTTCTAAACGCCAATTACGTGATGAAAAAGTTAAGGGAAATTGAAGGCTATGAACTGCCATATGCCAATAAACGTCCAAGAAAGCATGAATGTGTTTTCAGTGTCAAAGGACTGTCCAAAGAGAGAGGAATACGAGCCTTGAACGTTTCCAAGAAGATTTTAGACTATGGTATGCATTCGCCAACAACATACTTTCCACTGATAGTCGAAGAGGCTTTAATGATTGAGCCCACTGAATCCTTTGAAAAAGAAGAGTTAGATAGATTCATCGAGGTAATGAAGAATATCTCTAAGGACGCACATGAAAACCCAGATAGAATCTTAGAGGCTCCACAAAACACTGCGGCAACAAGATTAGATGAGGTTAAGGCATCTCATCCAAAAACCATGATACTAAGTTGGAGAATGTACAAGAAAAAGGCGAGCCTTGATAACATGCAGCATACACCCTTATAAATACGAGAAACTATCAGATTAGAGCTCACAAAATCTGTCGAGAGGTTAAAAAATGACCGAGATAGAGAAGAAAGTTAGAGAAGAAGTAGAGAAAATAGTAGATCCAGAAACAGGACTAACGTTTGGTCAAATGAACATGATTACCGGCGTAAAGGAGCAAGAATCTGGAGTCGTGAAAATCGATTTCATACCTTCTAGCCCATTTTGCCCAATCGCCTTCAAACTTGCCATGGACATTAAAAACGCTGCCGTCAAGGTGAAAGGAGTCAAAAGGGCTCAAGTGTATTGTCATGGGCATACGATGGAAGAGGCAATCAACCAATCAGTTAACAAATGAATACCAGATGGTGTGGAGCACTTAACTGATGAGAGTTACGGTGAAATTTTTCACGGCTCTCCGCGAAATATTGGGAAAAAGGGAAGAAGTGTTAGAGTTTTCAAAAGGCACCACTATTAAAGAATTGTTAAAGCATCTTTCTGAAAGCTACGGTCAAGCATTTGAAGAATACATATATAACGAGAGAGGAAGAGCTAAGAGCCATCTTCAATTCTTAATTAATGGCAAGAGCATAACAACTTTGAAGGGGTTTGAAACGAAACTGAAAGACGGAGATAAAATCGCCATTATACCGCCAGTAGGCGGAGGATGAGTTAAAGGATTTCAGCCCTCAAATAAGTTGCAAACGGTTTTACGATTTTGACATTAATGAATTTTTCGAGCAAAGCCTCACTGCTTTTTACAACTATTGGCTTGTACGCAAAGTTTCTCCCTATCCATGAATTAGAGACTTTTCCTTTCTCATCGACTATAATCTTTCCTTCCCATTTTGTCCACTTTCTATTTTTCTCTAAAGAAATTTTCTTTGATAATTTTGCCATCTTTTTACTTCTTTCACTTATTTCTTGCAAAGGAACACGCGGTTCCATCTTTTCTGCGGTTGTGTGTGGTCTTGGAAAAAACTTGGACACATTGACGATGTCTGGCTGAGTTTCTTCTATGAGTTTCAGCGTATTGTTGAAAGCTTCGTCACTTTCGCCTGGGAAACCGCAGATGACGTCTGTGGCAATTGTTATCTCTGGAATCTCTTCCATAAAACAGCCGATAATCCTCTTAAAGTCTTCTGTTGAATAGAAGCGATTCATATTCTTCAAAACTTCGTTGTCTCCACTTTGAACTGGCAAGTGCAAGAACTTGAAAATCTTCTCATTCTTATAGACTTGAATCAGTTCATCCAATGATTCTAGCGCATAATTTGGAGTCATCATTCCGACACGAACAAAAAATTCTCCATCAATTCCACAAATTTGCCCCAATAGCGTAGCAAGATTAGATCCAATGTCTTTCCCATAGCATCCAGTGTCTTGAGATGTAAGCCATATTTCTTTGACGCCGGATGCCAAATCAGACTTCGTTCTTTTAACTATTTCGTCTGTTTTGTAACTTCTCAAATGGCCTCTAGCAAAGACAACACAACAGTAAGAGCAAGAGCCAAGACAGCCATAGTTAATCGGAATTATTCCAATAACCTTATGTATTCTAACTTTGTGAACATCAAGGCTTGGTTTGGAATCTTTTTCTAACATAATAACTTCTTGCCCACTGGCTACCTTGCTTACAGCATCAACAATTCTAACCCCAGGCGACGGTCCAACAACTCCATCGGCTTTAACTTCAGCTCTTAATCTTTCAAAGTTTATTAGAGGAAGACATCCAGCAATAATCAACTTCTTACTGGCAGGCGAATTCTTCAGGATGTTCATGATTCGATTTTCAGTAGGCGTTTTAACTGCACACGTATTGTAAATTAAGATGTCAGCGTCTTCTATTTTCTGAACAACTTCATGACCTGCCTCCAAAAGACAACCTATAATGACTTCTCCATCTGCAAGATTTGTAGGACATCCGAAACTTCTAATATAAATTCGCCTAGGAGCCTTAATCATTAGGATTCTGACAGCCTCATCAGTAAGAAAACAAAAACTCCTAAATAAATCACACATAGACCCAGCAAAAAATTTGACCCCACATTACATAAGCTATCTGAATCAAAATATCAAGAGGGTAAATGAAAAAAACTTTATAAGGAAATAATCATTCATGTTTAAATCATATTTATATCTTAACATATAGTAATATATCCGATAAGTCGCTTCTATGATCCTTACAAGCGCAATTTAGTGGAGGGACATGAATGAAACTCATTACATTGCATCTCCCCGAGCCCTATATTCAAGCTTTGGACCGGTTGGTGAAGGAAAAGTATTACCCGAATAGAGCTGAAGCTATTCGAGTTGCTGTCCGTGATCTTCTTAGTGTTGAGGCGTGGGGGAAGAGGCATAATGGCTAAACCAATACGGGATAAGAAATCTCTAGAACTTGGGCATCGTCGCATCTTAGTGGTCGGTGTTGGCAATGCAGGAAGTAAAATAGTTGCCCCATTGATGAAGGAAATTCCAGGCATAAAGTGCATAGCAATCGACACCGACATTAGGGATCTTGATGCAACAGAGATTCCGCATAAAATTCTTATCGGAAAAAAAGTTGCCCAAGGCTATGGCGCAAAAGGTAATCCCGAAATTGGGGAAGCAGCGATTAAAGAGTCGAGAAAACGAGTAGAAACCTTTCTAAGAGAAGCCGACATGCTCTTTATTATAGCGGGATTAGGCGGTGGAACAGGAACTGGTGCAGCTTCGGTAGTTGCTGAGATTGCTCGTTGTAATGGGGCAACTGTGGTTGGAGTTGTTTTGATGCCTCTGAAAACTGAAAAAGACAGAATGAGAAAAGCGTCAGAGGGGTTAGCTGAAATGAGAAAAGAGTGCAATACGGTTGTAGTGATAGACAATAATAGGCTTATAGAATCACTGACGCGTGCTCCGTTGAGTAAAATGTTTAGACGAATAAACAATACATTAGCGGATATGGTAAAGGGAATTGTAGAAACAGTTTCTAGTCCAAGCATGATTAACGTTGATCTTTCAAATTTTGAGACCATTGTCAAAGATGGCGGAGTAGCAACTGTTGGAATTGGTGAATCGAATGCTCCTAACAGAGCCGAAGAAGCAGTTCGAAATGCCTTGAGAAATCCTTTGCTCAGCGTATCTTATGAGGGCGCTAAAGGCGCATTAATTCATGTTTCAGGAGATGACCACATGACAATAGAAGAAGTAAACAAGGTTGGAGAAATTGTTTCAGAGATGATGAACAAAAACGCCGTCGTAACTTGGGGCGCAAAAGTGAATCCAAACTTAGCGGGCATGTTAAGAGTAACCCTCATGATGACTGGCGTGCGATCACCGCATTTGCCCAGTGGATTTGAAACAATGATGCAACAAATCTACAACATAGATCCATATCCGGAATTAGGAAAAGCTTTGCAAATTGATTTAGGCTTAGATCAAATAGAAAACTTAGAGTAACAATACTTTTTTGTCTCTGATTTGCCATCAATTATGCATTTTCTTCATCACCATCCAGTAAGTTGCGAGTAAGTTCTAATGTGGCTGAGAAATTAGAGCCTTCTAGTCTTGTGAGAAGGAGTCAAAACTATTTTTTGTTCTTCTTCTTCACTGAGAATGAGTGAATGTACTTGTTCTGTTACCCTCTGTGTTTCGCATATGCTACAAATATGCTATGGGAAAAGAGTTTTTCTCAGACATCAGGACTCATCATCTTTTTTCAGAGTAACTCTGAGTCATCATGCAATAACATATGAGTTGATAGAACCATAAAATCTTTTCTAACAGTGAAAGATAAAAGCCCATACAGTTATGTAGAGTTAGGTGAAAAGAACGTTGAAAGTTGTTGCCGCAGATTCTGGTGCTGCAATTTTGAACGACTATTATCATCCATTGTTTGTTGTTGCTTCTGTTGTTGTTTCAGTTGATGCGCCCTATAGAAAACCTAACCGCTGTTTAGCCGAACCTATCTTTGCAAGCGTTGAGAATGGGCACCTTTTAATAATCCATGAATTAGAGCTTTGTCAGAAACTTCTGCAAGAAGAAAAGGCTGATAGCGTTCACTTAGACATGTCTTTAGGCAGCTTAAGCCTAGAAGAACTCTCAGCAGTTGAACTTTCTAAAATGAAGATCTCAGGTAGAGCACGTCAACATATACTTCAGATTTTGCCGAAAATAAGAAGGTTTTCAGCTGACATAAAACGCGTCTACGGAATTGATGTTTTGGCTATAGGAAAAGAAAGCATGCCTGTGCGGATTGCAGAATTACACTGCGGTGCATATGCTATGCTGTACTGTGCAAAAAGAGCAATAGTGGAGAAGAAAGATCTGAAATTAGGGTTACCAGCCAAATGCACTGCGATAATAGATAAAAACAGCGTCACATTGAAATCTTTAGCGCCAGGGGAACATGATCTCATAATCTTTGCTAAAGATGAAGAAAATATACTTGAAAAAGTTGAAATTCAAGAGACACCTAACCCAGTAGCTCGAGGCTTCAGGGTTATAGAAATCAAACCAAGGATTTAGTCATCCATTTTTTCTTAGTTGACGAAACAAACCATAGAAAATAGCTAGGCTTGCTACTGACCAAAAAGTGAAGAAAACTATGTAGTAGATAACGCAGCGGTCATGATATCGCATGTACATTTTTGCTGATTTGTAAAGAAACTCTGAGAGTAACCATGCGAAAAGTATTGTTGGAATATACCAGGGAATATACTGTAGAAGTGTGAGGACTAAAGAAATTATTGCTGTGATTAGGATGATACCTCTAACTGGAAGATTGAAACGCACAAATAATCGATTAAAACCATATTTTGCGAAGAGTTGCCCAACCCCAATAAAATGGTTAATGCACTTCTTTGATGCGATTCTCAATGTTGGAGAACCCTTAAACCACACAACAGATTCAGGTTCGTAAAGTATCTTGTGGTGCTTAGTTACCTTGTAGGTGAGTTCGGTGTCTTCTCCACGAAACAAGCTCTCGTCGAAGCCGCCTACTTCGAAGACTGTTTCCCTTCTTATAGCAAGATTCATGGTAGGCGCAATCTTAACAAGCCGTGGTTTTGTCGGCATGTCTACTCTGCCGCCTACGCATGCAAGGAAACGAGCAACTCCGTGGTTAGTATTCCATAAGTGCGTTTGTCCAGTTACTCCAGCAATGTTTGGGTCTGAGAAATGTGGCAAAATCTTTTCTATCCATCTATTGTCTGCGTAGCAGTCCGAGTCAATGAAGAAGATAATGTCTCCCTCGGCGTTTTTGACGCCCAAGTTGCGTGCGTGCCCAAAACCTAAGCCTGACTCTGTTATGAGTTTGACGGGATACTGCTTAACAATGTCTTGTGTTCCGTCTTTTGAATTTCCGTCTACAACAACTATTTCGTCTGGTTTTTGTGTTTGGCTCATGATGGATTCAAGAGTCTTATTAACTGTCTCTGAAGAGTTTTTGGTTAAGAGAACTACTGAAATCTTATAGTTTTTTGTCTGCAATGATGGGCACCATGTAGCCATTTTTCTGAATAGCTGCCTATATGAAAATGGAACCTTATTTTTATTTTACTTTTGTCACTTCTAGGCTTATATCCAACGCTTTTACGCTGTCGGTTATTTCTCCGAGGCTTACAATATCTACTCCTGTAGCAGCGTATTCAAGAATGTTTTGTTCATTTATTCCGCCACTAGCCTCAATCAGAATCTTATCTCGCAATCCTTTTTTCTTGAGCAAATTTATTGTTTCTCTAATATTGCGTGGGGAGAAGTTGTCAAGCATAATTATGTCTGCTCCCGCTTTTGCAGCTTCCAAAGCTTGGTCTGCTGATGAGACTTCAATCTCAATTTTCTTAGAAAAAGATACTGTTTCTCGAGCTTTTTTTACTGCTCTACTGACATCTCCTATTATTGCTAGATGGTTGTCTTTTATGAGGATCATGTCGTCTAAGTGTAGGCGGTGTGTGTCGCCTCCTCCAAGCATTACAGCCTTCTTATCAAAGAATAAAAGTCCAGGCGCCACTTTTCGCGTGCATGCTATTCTAGTTTTGTAGCCAGCTTTTCGAGTTTTTTCAATTAGGTGGCGAGTTTTTGTTGCTATGCCGCTCATTCTTGAAAGTAAATTTAACAAAGTTCTTTCCATAGAGAGCAACGTTCTTGCGTTGCCTACTATTCTTAGTATGACTGTATTTTTCTTAATGCTTTCTCCATCTGATACTTGGGACTTTACTTGAAAGTCCTGGCTTTGCAGAAAAGCGATGCTTTCTTCTATTCCAGCTATTATTCCATCATCTTTGGCAATTACTTCTGCTTCAATGATTGTGTCTGGTGAAATTAGGGAAGTTGTTATGTCAGCTTGTCCGATGTCTTCTTTTAGAAACTTGTTAATCTTGTTTACCAGAGTTTTTTTGGGGATATACACTTGCTGTTTCCTTTCCTTCTTCTTTCAACTCAATAATTAGAGCTTACAATTCTTTTCGCACAATCTTACCTTTTGGCTCTACCTCTTGAAAAATAATTGCTTGAAACCTGTAAACCTTTGTCTCCTTAAGCAGCCAGTTGTCTGGCGGTAAACCTGCTTTTATGCAACATTGACAGAGAAATTCTTCTTCATTCCAATTCCATTCGACTGGTACTTGGGGTAACAGAAGCCCCTTCCAATAGCCTCTCTCAACAATAAGCCCGTCTTGTCCAACCTTAATTTTCGAAGGATAATCCATAGACTTCTTAACATCGATAAGTTCAGGAGGTGTAAGCACACTAACCTCAAAAGCAATGCGGTCCAATTCTTTCAGCGAAACTGATGGAAACCGTGGATCCTGAGTTGCAGAATTAATCGCAGATTCAATCACAGCTTGAGCCAAAGGATCTGTTGGATACGGAAAACCTATACAACCTCTCAATTCCTTTCTTCCATGCCTTACGCTGTTTAGGGTAACAAAAACCCCGCAATTTTCCAAAAACTTGGGCGAAACATTTTTCGGCACAGCCAAAATTTTTCCCGTTTTAAAATACTCTTCAACCGCATTTCTCGCTAGCTTGACTAGATATTCCCCTTCTTTCTGAGTCAACTGAAACGACACATTTATTCGCCTCTGCTTTTAATCAATCCTAACCGCTATTAATCTTTAAGATTGTCTTATTATTCTATCGAGAAATCTCTACTCCTGCATTTTTTGCAGGAATAATTTATGGTCCGAAAAGATGGAGAAGGTTCCAGAGGGCATTTCCATGTAACTTTTAGAATTTGCGACTGCTTAATTGTCTGTTAGAACTTTATGGTTTCTTCTTGCATTCCTTCGTCAGTTATTATGAGGAAATCTACGCCGTCGCCACTCATAACGTCTCGGCTCACAGCTGATTTTATAGCCCTTGTAACGAGCTCCTTCCCTTCATTTACTGTCATTTTTTCCTTGTATCCTTCCTCTAAAACTCCGACTGCAATCTCTGCTCCAGAGCCTACAGCAGCGTATTTGTCGGGTATGAGTGATCCAAGCACGTCCAGTACGTAGATGGCTATACCTTCGTCGTCCATTCCGCCTACAATTGTTTGGGTGATCAATGGATAATAGCGTTGATTAAAAAGAAGGTTTGACATGAGTTTAGCGGCAGACTTTACGGCTATAGGTCTACCCGTGTCTAGCCTATATAGATTTGTGTAGGCTTCCACTTCCCTCACAAGGGTCTGCATGTCAGAGACCATGCCTGCGCATGCCATACCAATTTTGTCAGTTACCTTGAAGACCTTCTTGCCTGTACGGCTGACCACAAAATAGCCGTAAGAGACTCTTTTCTCAGAGGCAAGAATCACGCCGTCAGAACAAACTAAACCTAACGTGGTTGCGCCTGGAATGTAGGGCATTTGAGGCTGATTTGGGTCAAACAAGTTGATTTGCTCCTAACTTTGTGCCATGCACTAATATGATTAGATGTTAATAAGTTTACTCATAAAAGGTTCTGTGAACTTGTTGGTTGGTGGCTGTGAAGAGAGGGTCTAGCAAAAGTCTATAGACCCCCCTTATATATAGGTGGCTAATATGTGCACTTCAAAATGTTCTTTTTCCAAAAGTCAATTGTCACTTCTTCGTAAATCGCCAACCTAAAAGTTTACGGAACTGCGTGAAAATCTTAAATCTCGAGTAGAGCAGAATAGCCTTCACAATAATGGAGAAGTGATTATTTGATATCGATTCATCTAAAGAAGATTGGTCAAGTATCATTTGGTGTAGCGGTTGAGGGCAGAAAAGTTTTAGCCACAACTTTCACCAGAAATGAAGAAGAAGCACTGGAAAACTTGCTTGAAAACTTACCGTATAATATGCCGTTTCAAGTCGCCGAAAAGCAAGATGCTTTTTCTGAAAAATTGCTATCAACCCTAAAAGCGATTTATGATGGAAGAGACACTTCTACCAATTTTAAATTAGCTAATGAGCATTTGTCAAAATACTCTCAGAAAGTGCTCAAGTGCGTGTGGCAAATCCCTGTTGGATACTTGACTACGTATGGCGTTGTAGCTAAAACTTGCGGTGGAAGTCCGAGGGCTGTGGGGCGTGTGATGGCTACGAATCCTTTTGCTCCTTTGATTCCATGTCACAGGATTGTGCAGGCAGATTTCAGCATTGGCGGTTATGGAGGCGGCGCACAAGTTAAGTGGAAGATTTTGAAGAGAGAGGATAGGGGTTATAGAGAACCTAAGGACGTAAGGACTGAGTGTGGAGTTTTGCATGTTTATCCAGTGGGTACGCTTATGAAAGAGAGTAAGCAGAAAGGTTAGGAGGAGACATGTGTCATGGTGAGACGTGGGCTTTTTGTAGGTAGGTTTCAGCCCTTTCATAAGGGGCATTTAGGGGCTATTGAAGATGTTTTGAAGAAGGTTGACGAACTCATAATAGTCATAGGAAGCGCACAATATAGCCATAGACTCGACAATCCTTTCACTACTGGTGAACGTGTAACGATGATTAGAGAAGCCTTAAAGGAGGCTAAAGTTGATTCTTCTCGCTATTTGATTATTCCAATTCGGGACATACATGTGCACATGCTTTGGGTTGCCGAAGTGACTGGTTTTACTCCAAAATTTGACATCGTATACACGAATGAACCTCTCACTCGCCGACTTTTAATAGAAAGTGGCTTCAAAGTAGAGCCTATACCTTTTCATGAGAGAGAAAAATATTCTTCAACTGTCGTAAGAGAAAGAATGCTGAACAATCAAAATTGGGAAGAACTTGTTCCAAAAAGCGTAGCCCAATTCATTAAGAAAATTGAAGGCGTTGAAAGGTTACAAGACTTGGCCAAAAGCGATAAAGCTCCTAAATCCTAACTAAATAGTCTGTGTGTAAAATTTTTCGGTGTTTTTTGAGCGCCTAAGTGGTTGTTTTTTGGGTTTTGTTTTTGGTTTGGGTTTAGGGGTGTTTTATATGTCAATTATACGTGATTTATTGGTGCGTCTTGGTGAGTTTTTGAATGATTTGCCTTGAGTGTCTGATCTACTGGTAAGATAGCAGATGATGTATATGACTGCAAGAATTGTGATAAACTCCGTATCCACATCTGTCTCCGTGCTATTATTATAGTCGATTTCTTTGTCTGTTTCAAACTCAAGCGTAATCTCAGCATGCTTAACTATCTAACCTACTTTGGCGAAAAGAAACGTGTCCTAAACGCTATGTTTTTCTAACATGGTGTGACTGGAGTTCTCATTGTTAGGATCATTGGATGGCTTGACTAAGTGCGACTTGAAGCCAAGAGCTGGCTAAGTCTGTTCGAGACTTCTTGAGTTGGATCGGCGCTCGAGGAAACTTGATTTCCCTCACTTTGGTGACATCGCCAGCAACTCTGTGTGGGCACGTTAAAATTATATATACTAAATATTAGGCTAGTTAGCAATTAGCTGGTGATTTGTCATGTCAGCAAAAGAAATTAAGGCACTTGAACGTCGCTTTTTTAAGGAGTGGAACAAAGGGAAGACAGCCGCCATGGCCGTAATAGACGAGTTATGCGCCACTGACTGTGTCTATCACGGAGCTAGTGGCGAAGAAATACACGGCATCAAGGACTTCAAAAAATCTATGAGCGAGATCTTCAGCGCGTTTTCCGACAATCATTTCACCATTAATGACATGATCGTCGAAGGAGACAAGGCAACGGTGCGCTGGACAATGACTGGCACACACAAAGGCAAATTTATGAGTATTCCCCCTACAAATAAGAAGGTGACGATATGGGCGATCAGCATTGACCGCTGGGCTGGCGGCAAGTTCGTGGAAACATGGGAAAGGCTTGATACTCTGGGCTTCATGCAGCAACTCGGTCTTGTACCTAAGCCGGGAAAAGGTAAGAAATAACCTCCACTTATCGATCAAGGTTTGAGTGCAAGTTCGTATGCCGGTTTCAGCTTCCTCCCTCTTTTTCTGTTCGGTCAATTTCTTACCTCATAGGTTGAAGGTGTTAAATCAGGCGTGTAAGGCTCCATCTTTTTGCCATCAAGAGGACAATATTCCCAGCAACCACTATAGCAATGTCTGCTAGCATGGTCGAGAGATTCTTTAGACAGGACAACGCTTATATTTATCGATTTGTATTTGATAATTTTAGAATTAAAATTGACATATGTCTATTATAAAGAGGTGAAAGTCTGTTGTCGGAAGATTTGAAGGACGAAATGAAAAAACTGAAAGAAGAATTAGCCAACCTAAGAGAACAATTAAAGGAAATGTCAGAAGCAAAACCAAAAGAAGAAAGGCGGAGAGGCATCTACATAGACATCGGAAACAGAATACACGACTACGTTGAAGACGCATTAGAAGGCGTAGCAGAAGGCGTAAGCGGCGAGCTCGAAAAATCAGTCTTCATAGGACCATACGGAATAAAAGTCTACCACACAAGAGAAGCAATAGAAGAAGAAAAAGCCGATCTCTCAAAGGCATCGTCTGCAATGAATGCCCTCGGAAATGAGCATAGACTCAAAATCCTCAAAGACCTCATGTACGGCGGAAAATACATCAGCGAACTACAAGAGAGGCTACCAGAAATCACGTCAAGCACACTTTCAAGCCATCTAGACGTACTCCAAGAAGCAGGACTAGTTGCCCAAGAGAAAACTAGGGGAAGATATTTAATCACAATGCCGGGAAGAATAGCCTATAAGATGGCAAACAAAATCGCAAAACTCCTCGAAAGAGAACAAAACGACAAATCAGCCCCCCAATAAACGAACAGAATCTCCGATGCTCACCTTGAACTTCTTGGCCGCATTCTCTTGATTTACAGAAAATTCCAAAAAATCATGACTGCCAACAAGTGCCAAAAGTTGTCCAACAGGGACATCACCATAGACAGAACAAAACCTCAAACGAAAAACTTTACCCCTAAGCTCAACATTAAAGAAAACATTCTCTTTTGCCCCCACCTTCCTTAAATCCTCAACAGAAATATTGCTAACGATATTTCCAAAGTCATCTATATGCATAATCTCTCCGAACAACTGATTCCTTCTAATCTCCGGCTTGGCAAACTTTGGAACCACATAATCATAAATCTCAGAACCAAACTCTAAAGGAGAACTACCATTTGCTAAATGGGCTGCTGCAGGCGCAAAAACATCCCTTCCATGAAACGTCTTCGAAACCTTAGGAAGCATAAGCGAAGGGTTACTGACCTGACAAACACGCAATATCTCCTCTTTCTCAGCCGATAACATAAGAACCCCATTATCTGGTCCAACATAGACGCACCGTTGAGTCTCAACAATTATTGGACGCCTCTTTGTGCCAACACCAGGGTCCACAACCGCAACATGAATTGTCCTCTCTGGAAAATAAGGTGCCGCAGAGGCAAGTATGAAAGCGCCCATACGTATGTTAAATTTTTCAATTTGATGACTTACATCAATGATTTGGGCTTCTGGACATATAGAAACAATAACTGCCTTCATCTCTGCCACATAAGGGTCTTTAGTTCCAAAATCTGTTAACAACGTTATAACTGGTATGAGTGGCATAATAGAGTCACAGCCTCACCTTATCCATAAAACTTAATAAACCTATGAATTAATGCTTTCTACTCTTCTAATTTCAACATTGGTGAGTTTCATGAAAGAAGAGAGAAACCTCATAATGCTGCCTGGCCCAACAAACGTTCCAGACCGAGTTATGCGAGCAATGCTAAAACCCATAATAAACCACAGAGGACCAGAATTCTCCGCCCTCTACAACAGCATAGAAGAAAATCTGAAATACGTTTTCCAAACCAAAAACGACGTATACGTGCTAACAGCTTCTGGCACAGGCGGCGTCAACTGCGCAGTAGGCAACACTGTAAATCCAGGCGACAAAGTAATAGTGCCAGTCCACGGCGTTTTTAGCGAGAGAATGAAAGAAAAAATCGTTGCCCAAGGCGGAAAACCAATTGAGCTACCGCTTGAATGGAATGAAGCGCCAACAGCAGAACAAATCGCTCAAATTGTAAAGAAAGAAGAGAACGTAAAGGCAATAACTGTAATTTACAACGAGACTTCTACAGGTGCCACTGTCCGCGAACTTTCAAAAATTGGAAGAATAGCCAAAGACAATAATATTCTCTTCATTGTAGATGCAATCTCAATTCTAGGTGGGGACCACTTGCCAATAGACGAATGGGGCATAGACATTTGCATAACCGGAAGCCAAAAATGTTTAGCCTGCCCACCTGGCCTGTCAATGGTTTCCGTAAGCACGAAAGCATGGGAAGCAGTGGAAAAAGCAATTAATAGACCATACTATTTTGATTTGAAAGCGATTAGGGAATTTGCTGAAAAGGGGCATACTCCATTTACTCCTGCTTTGCCAATCTTCTATGCTCTTGATGAAGCCTTGAAAATGATTCGGGAAGAAGGACTACAAGAAAGGATTAAACGTCACGAAACTTGTGCTAAGGCTTTCTACAAGGCTTTTGAAGCATTGAAAATAGCGCCTCATCCGAAGGAGAAAGTTCGCTCTAACACAGTTATTGCTATTAACGTGCCCTCAGGTGTCGATGGTGCAAAAGTTCGAGAAATCATGAAGGAACGATACAAAGTTGTTATAGCCGGAGGCATGGGCAAACTCAAGACCTCTATACTCAGAGTCGGATGCATGGGAAGCACCTCAGAAGCAGAAACACTTGCCACAATAAACGCCTTTGAAAACGCATTGAACGATGTAAAATATCCAGTGAAAATAGGTGCAGGAATCGAAGCAACAAGACAAGTTTTCCACTAATAGCCTTTCTTCACTTATCTTTTCTAAGTCCATGCTTCTGTCTTTTTCGCATGTGGCAAAGATTTATTCACAATTTTTATCTTACTTATTGTCATTATTGATTTGGGAATTTATTTGCATCAAAGCAATGTTGTCTATTTAGAAAGATTTTTTGAGGAAAAATACGGCAGAGTTCTATGTTATCCTAAACATGATTTGGCCAAGTTGAAAAATCGTGTTGATGAATTGAATAGGCTAGGAGTTAAGGCTCTAGAATTCATTGGTGAAAAGAATGTCCTTAATACGCCTGTTCTAGGAAAGGGTTGCGTAGGCATTGTTGTAGTTGCATATACAAAAAAGGCAAGGATGGTGGCTCTAAAAATTCGTCGAATGGACGCTGACAGAAGTGAGATGCAACGTGAAGCAGAGATGCTGAAGAAAGCAAATACAGCTAAAGTTGGCCCGAAATTACTAGGAGCCAGTGAAAACTTTCTCTTAATGGAATTTATTAAAGGCCCTTTGCTTTTTCAATGGATTTCAATGTTGAAGGGGAGAGGAATAAAATCTAGGATTCAAAAGGTCTTACGAGATATTTTGGAGCAGTGTTGGCGGTTAGACAAGATAGGTTTGGACCATGGGGAGTTAAGCAAGGCTCCTAAACATATTTTAATAGATGAAGAAGACAAGCCGCACATAGTTGATTTTGAAACAGCCAGCATCAACCGAAGGGTCTCTAATGTAACGTCAATTTGTCAATACCTATTCATAGGAAGTCAAGTTGCAAAAGTAGTGAAAAGAAGATTTGGCTACATTGACCAAGATGCGCTGATAGAATCTCTGAAAAACTATAAGAGACGACGTAACCGACGGAATTTTGAAAGTATTTTGAAATCATGTAAGCTCTATGATGTTCAAATAAGAAAACTGCAGATTTGCCTATGACTTCGCTGTGGTTTCATTTTTCCTAATTTCAGCAGTATGCTTTGTAACCTCAAACAGCTGATGTTAGAAATCTTGATTTCTCATTTCCAGGGCTTCGCAGTCGCTTTCTTCTTCCCAATAGGTAGCTACATTTTTGGCTACGAAGCCGTCGATGAGAGCATAGACAATGAAAAGCACTATTGTGGTAGCTAAGTTCGGTACGATAGAGCTCATTATGATAGCGGGAACATGCACGATGATTAACGCAATAAATAAGACGAATCCATGACCTAAAAGGCTCTTCCAGCCGGTTTTAATTGGAATAGACCATATGAAGCCTGTTAGAAAGCTGTTAAGACCGCCTATGATGAATAAAAGCAAGATGAGTCCAATTATTAATCCTATGACTAGCCCTGTCACTACGAGTATTGCTAAAATAAAAGCCCATACAAAAGCCAACAAAAGGAATATAACTGAAAATGCGAGTCCATGTAAAAAGTATTTTACCAGACTCTTCCACCAAGGCTCTTTTTCCACCCTTTTTTGCTCCTAGTTATTCTATCTGTTGATTGAACCTATTTATAACCGTCATTTATATTGTAATGTTTGCTTCAGTCAATGAGTCAATGTAACGCAACTCTGTTAATATGAGTATGCTGAAGCTAATTGCTTACGTTTTTCCACCAATTTTTCTTCTTCTTTAATGAGTTGACTTATAAATAACATGCTGCTTGTTATTGGTACGATTCCTATGAGAAAGAGGTATGGTCCGATGAGTTGTTCTTTTATTGCTGGAATGTTTGCAAGAAATACCGATAGCAGTATCATTACGACTCCAGAAAGAGCAATCATCCAACAGCATCTTTCATACTTTTTGATTCTGGCTATATTTCTGTCTAAATAGCGTAGAACCTCTTGTAATGGTTTGTCCTTACCACGTAGGGTTTCAAAATATTCGTGTTCACATCTTCTTGAACAAATGTAAATCTTTATTCTAGCATCTTTAAGCAAAACTTTTCGTGTCACTTTTCCACATACCTCGCAATACTTCTCGTCTACCATGCCAATCACTTAGGTGGTTAGTCAAAGGTTTTAGTCAATCTCGTTATGTTCGATTTTGAAGCGTCAACAGAAAATTCGTGGGAAATTCTTTTTTGGTCTTGAGCTATTGCTTCAAAGGTTCTTTCAATAAGTTTCTTTTTGTCTGCGTGTTTGGCAACTTCATGGTGAGTGCCATTCGTTATTTTGGCTATGATTTTGGTTATTAGGAATCCGGAGGTTGATGGTCCAGCCAACACTGGATTAGTGTTTACAACGACTGTGTAAATTCCTTCTTTCTTAATCATTTCAGAAACTGATATCACATCTCTAACTGCGGAATCCTCATAATTGAAAAAGGCTAGTTCAAGCTTATCAAACGTACGAATTTCGTTAGTTGCTAAACTTCTCTTAAGTGGAACGTTAGCCTCTCCATCGGTTATAATGACCATAACTGGAATAGTTGAATTATCTCTTCGTTTGGCTTCTTTCAGAACCTCCCATGCTTTTAGCATTCCGGCTGCCAGCGGAGTGAAGCCACTGATTCCTAACCCCAACAGTTTGTTTGCGACGACTCTCAAGTTAGTTATTGGATGCTGAACAACCACAGCTCCTGTGTCTTTAAGTCCAACTATCCCAACTTTGTCCCTATACCTATAGGCGTCTTGATGCAATTTCAAAATAGCCTCCTTTGCTTCCTCGATGCTGAACATCATTGATTTGCTTAAGTCAATGACAAAAACCATGGTCATTGGAGCCTTGTAAAGCCTTAATTTCTCACGCACATCTTCAGGGCATATCTTCAATGCTGTTTCGATGGGTTTGTCTCTAACCTTCTGCATCATAGCCGCAGCTCTAATGGTTGCTGGCAAATGAATGTCCTTTGGTTTGCCCTGTGGAAATCTCCATCCAGATGGTCTTCCTCTATGAAGTGTGGTTATTGTTTCAGCACGCTTTCCAACGGAGCAACCGATTCCTTTTGGGACTCTTTTTGCTTTAAAAAATTGTTTGAAAGGCGAAAGGAAAAATCTTTTGACTTTATCAAGCAGGGGAACTCCTTCGGTTACTTGTGGAGATTTTTCGAAATCAACTCCTGTATCTAGTTCTCGTGCTCCTTCAGGGGTTTCCCATTTATCTCTTCTAGGCAAAAATATCATTCTGATTGGTAATTTGTCTAAAGTAGCAATGACTTTGAAAGTAAGTCTTTTCAACTTTTTGTAGAGATTACTTGGGCGTTTTTCTGGAGTTTCTTTCTCCTTTTTGTCTTCTTGCTTTCTGGGCCAAAAAAAGACTTTTGCCTTAATTTTCTTCTTGTCTTTCTCTGGTTCGGTTTCTAGTTTGGCTTTTGGTCCAGTTTTTTCCTCGTACTTTGATTCTTTGAATCTGGCTATGAAGGTTTCTCTAATTTCGTTTGGGGTTGCGGATTCTAAAAATCCGCCTTCTCTTGTTCTATGATTAAGGGCAAATTCTGCTGCTACCAAAACATCTTCTAAAGTGACGGTTATTCGGTTTTCAAATGCAGCGAGTGTTTGTGCCGCTTTGCTAATCACGATATCGGGTCGCATTCCATCTACTTTCAAGTCTAGACATGCCTTACATATGGTCTCTAGAAGTTTTCCTGACATTTCGACTTTTGGCAGAATCTCTCTTGCTTGGATTATCCTGTTTCTAAGTTTTTCTTGACTTAATTTGCATTTTTCAAGGAATGCCTCAGGGTTTGTTTCGAACTCTATGTTTCTTTTGACAACTTCCATTCTTTCCTCAGCCGAGGGAATTCTTTCAACGTCTACAGAGAGTGAAAAGCGGTCTAACAGCTGTGGTCTGAGTTGTCCCTCTTCAGGATTCATTGTTCCTACGAAAATGAATCGAGAAGGATGATTGACTGATATTCCTTCACGTTCGACAACATTCCAACCAGTTGAAGCTGCATCTAGGAGGTCATCTGCAATATGGTCTGGTAGTAGGTTTATTTCGTCAACGTAGAGGATGTTTTGGTTTGCTTCTGCCAAGATACCTGGCTCTAAGGCTTCTATTCCAAGTTTTATTGCTTTCTCTATATCTAGGCTTCCGACCACTCTGTCTTCTGTTGCTCCAAGAGGAAGGTCAACAACCAACATTTTCCTTTCTTCAACTAGTAGTTTTTCCCCTTTATTGTAACGTTCACTGCATTTTTCACACATGTTCGAGGGGTCATGTGGGTTACAGTTGAATGGGCAGTCTTTTACAACCTTTATTTCCGATAATATGTCAGTCAGTCCTCGAACCACGGTTGTTTTCCCAGAACCTTTTGGACCTCGAATCAGAATCCCCCCAATTTTCGGATTAATAGCATTGATTAGGATGGCTAGCTTCAATTTGTCTAGTGAAACGACGGCTGAAAATGGATAAACTATCCTTGGTCGCATATTCTGCTACGCCTACAGCCTCTTGTACAAGAATAAGATAGGGACTAGGTAATTTAAGAGTCTAATGTTGACAAGAGAATATTTAAGGCTAGAATGGTAACTTGATTCTGTGTGGCACGGTTGACTCTCAAAAAGTTGAAACCAGAGGAAAAGGTGAACCTTTCGATCAGTATGACAGATGTATGTGCCCGTATTTGTGCTAATGCAGTTAAAGATCGAAACCCAACTATTAGAGAAAAGGGACTCATAGAACATGTTAGAGCAAGAATTATGTATAATAAGCGGCGTCACCGTGAGGTTTAGAAACTGGAGACTTTTGAAGGATTAAGCAGAAGGACTGTGGTGGAAATGTGGGCCGGGAGAGATTTGGACTCTCGACCTTTCCCGTGCTTGCGCATTTCGGTTATCAGCCGAACGCTCTAACCAAGCTGAGCTACCGGCCCGCCTATCTGGCATAAAGAAGAGAATAAAGTAGTTTATTAAAACATTTCTTGACTGAAATCGTATTCTCAGTGATGATGATGAAGAAAAATAATTTTGACTTCTCCCTCAAACTAAGAGGAGAGGCATACACAAATTATGTCATGAAAGATCAGAAGATTTTCTCATGCCCATTCTATTTAACACGAATCCTACCGCTGTCAGCACCGCTGCTGTGTACATTGTTGCTGTGAAACCAAACAACTGCGCGATTACTCCGCCTATTAATGACCCGAACACAGCGGCTAGACTAACAACAGAGCTAAGTAAGCCTGTAGAAGTAGCTTTTTCAACATTATGCTTCATCAAATAGAGCAGAGAGCCCACATAAATACATGACCAAGAGCATCCAAGTATAACTTGCATTGGCAGAAGATGATAGAAAACTTGCGCAACGCTAAAGGAAAGGAAAGTTATGAAAGACAGCGAAAACCCTGCAATAATCAAAGCTCTATCTCTAAATCTGTCAGCAAACCGCATCACAACAAACTGCGAAGCCGTATTGACCATATAGATGACCCCAGTCCAAAATTTGTCTCCCTGAAGAGACGCAATGTACAATGGATAAATGACCCAGATACAATTAGCACCGCTATGTCTCAAAAAGAAGGGCAAATAAACAAACCAATTCTTCTTCAAAAGTTTTTTTGGAAAAAACGGAACCTCAAGGCGAGGACTGATGACCTCGGTCATTTTGAGAGAAATTAAAAACGCCGATAGAAAACAAACGGAAGATAAGATGAAGATTCCCCAATACAATGAAATTAAGCCAGCAACGAATGTGCCAACTGCCCAGCCTAACGCACCGAAAGAGCTGAAACGCCCCAACAAATTACCTGATTCATAAACATGCGCTGTAAGAGCCGCGGGAAACATTCCTAAAGAAAAGCCTACTAAACCCCGAGCAACCGCAAGCAACAATGGATTTGCAAATGCAAATAGTGAGGGATCAGTCAATATTTGAAGAAAGAAAGTTAGGACAGAAACTCCAAGCCCTAGACGCAGCAAAAACTTTCGATTGTATACGTCTGATGCACGACCAAAAAGAAAAGATGATAAGAAGACAGAGATGTAATAAACTGCTGCAATGATTCCAATTTCTGTGTCGCTTGCGCCCAAATCTCTAGCCAAATTTGGAATAAAAAGAAGTGACGCTGAAAGCGCCAAACTGGAAAGCATTTGAATAACACTTGGCTTCATACCCATCACTTAGACGCTGAAACAGATGCCCTAAAACATGCCAAACCAAACATAAATCGTTTTTCACCAAATCACAGAAAAATCCACGAGAATGCTTTAATAGAAATGAAAAGCCAGAAAATAAAGGACAAAAAACGCTTACTTGTTGAAAAAAATGAAAAAATGAGGCGATAACGTGGTAATAAGGTCCTTTTGCCCTTGCACTCACTTTTTCTTAGTTTTCTTCTTCGCGCCCTTCTTGGGCACCCCAATCACCTCTGTATTTCCAATTTTATTCGCAAGTTATTAATAAAATTATCGGAAAAGCATTCTATAAACTTCTTCTAGATAAATAACAGAGAAACGAGAACTGCACACAAGATTATGACAAATTCAAGCCAAGAACACCACTATTTCCTAAGAAGACTTACCGAAACTCTTAATTTCGTTTCTTCTCGTAAGCAATGGATAAAAATAATGTTTGATGGAGACTTGCAGACGGTGAAAATCATAGTCTGTGTTAAGCAGGCACTCGATGTAACTCAGATAAAAGCAGATCCTGCAACAAGACAGCTAATAACTGTAGATGCAAAACGAAAGATAAGTGACTTTGACAAAAACGCCATCGAAGAAGCATTACGGATAAAAGAGAAACAAGGTGCAGAGGTGACTGCTCTTACGGTTTCGGCAGAAGACGCAAAAATGATTCTCAGAGAAGCATTAGCAATGGGGGCAGACAAGGCTTACATGATAAGCGACCCCGCATTTGAAGGTTCAGACACGTTTGTAACTTCGTATATACTTGCAGGAGCCGTTAAAAAAATTGGAGAATTTGACCTAATTCTCTGCGGCGAAGCATCGGTTGACAGTTATTCAGCCCAAGTTGGACCACGCCTTGCAGAAAGGCTTGGAATTTCTCAAATTACTTATGCCAGAAAACTCGGCATAGAAGGAAGTACATTGACTGTGGAGCGAACTCTCGAAGATAGCATTGAGACAATTAGAGCTAAAACACCTGCCCTCGTAACTGTAACTGCAGAAATAAATACGCCTAGAATCCCGTCACTAATGGCAATTATGAAAGCATCAAAGAAAGAAATTGTCACATGGACCGCACAAGACATTGGCATATCAAAAGAGACGGTTGGCAAAACTGGTTCCGCTATACAAGTTACAGAGGTTCTTGCTCCTAAAGTGGAACGGAAAAGGATTTTGATAAAAGGCGAAACTGCCGCTGAGATTGCGGAAGAACTAGCGAAGGCTCTTATCAAGGAAGGAGTCGTAGGAAGGTGAGAGCGTTGAGTGAACAGCATAAGGGCGTTTGGGTCTTCTCAGAAAACAAAGACCTAATGTTAGAACTGCTTGGAAAAGGAAAAGAATTAGCAGAGAATCTTAAAACAGAATTAGCGGCTATTCTACTCGGACATAATGTCAAAGATAAGGCTACTGAACTCTTCGGATATGGCGCAAACAAAGTCTACTTGATTGATAATCCTTTACTTGAGAAGCCACTTGCAGAACCCTACGTAAGCGCATTGACAAATCTTGCCAACCAGTATAAGCCTGACATTCTTCTAGTAGGCTCGACCAGAAAAGGAAAAGAGTTAGCCTCAAGAACCGCCACAAGACTGGAGACTGGCTGCGTCCCAGACTGCACATACTTAAGCATAGATGCCAATAAACGGCTGTTGATGGGAAGAGTCGTATATGGCGGAAACGCTGTTGCAACACATTTCTGCAGGACTAAACCACAAATCGCTACAGTGCCTCAAAGGGTTTTTGAAAAACCGCTGTACAAGGAAAGAAAGGGCGAAGTTGTCAAGTTTGATGTTAAACTCGAAGAACCGAAGACAGAGATTGTAGATGTCAAAAAAATTGAAGCAGCAAAGGTGAAGATAGAAGAAGCAAAGACCGTTGTCGCTGGCGGACGTGGACTAGATAAGAAAGAAGACTTTGCTATTCTAGATGAACTTGCAAAAATCTTGGGTGGACAAGTTGCCTATACGAGACCTTTATGTGAAGATAGAAAATGGTTCACTGACTGGGTTGGGCTTTCTGGACATTATATTAAGCCAGCGTTGTATATTGGCTGCGGCATCTCAGGCGTGATTCAGCATGTGGCAGGAATACGTGACTCACAGATTATTGTTGCCATAAACAAGGACCCAGAAGCGCCAATATTCGAGATTGCAGACTATAAAATAGTCGGCGACCTATACGAAATAATACCTGCCTTGGCAGAGGCATTGAAAAGGCATCTGAAAAAATAGCCTTCTTAGCTTTCTATACGGTTAAGCCAGTCAAATCTGGCACCACTCTTTCCAATTCTTTAGGATGATACTGTACGGCAAAGTAGGCAATCACAGCTGAAACAAATGGGATAGCAATGCCAACCCATGGAGCTGCATTGTTGAATACGAGGAGATATGTGAGGGGTGACACAAATGCAAGTGCGCCGCCAGTTATTATCAAAATGCGACCTATGCGAGCACTGATGACGCTTCCTATGACGAAACAGTATATGGCAATGTTAAGCAATGAGATCATTATTGGAAGGAGCCATGATATTCGTGCGTCAGTGGACGCGCCTAATGGATAAACGTATGTGGGTGCTATAAGCGTGCTGCCTACTGCAAACCATGGCACAAATAAGGAGATTCCACTAAGAAGAGCGCCTACTGTGGCAAGTCCATTCACTCGTGGTTTATAACCTAATAATGATAGGAAGCCTGAGCTTAAGAAGAAGAAGGCAAGGGATGTTAGGAGAATTGAGGCACCTATGCTGATGGTGGATGCAATCATATAGAATCTTGTTGACGAACCATATATGTCCCATGTCAATAATGATACTGCGTTAATTGTCGTGCTGACTATTATTTGGATTATTTGTGAAAGAAAACCTAGGATGAAGAAGTTGAAGCCTCTTATTTCGCTTCTTCTTCGCAAAGCCATCAAGACAGCTATCGCTATTACTGGGATTGACAGGCTTATCATGCTATATGCAAGTGAAGGTATTATTACAGAGATATCCAAAGTGCTTCCTCAAGCGGACTGTTATGCACTGTTTTCTTAAAGCATTTTTGCTGTCCATAAAACAGGACATAGGCACAGAAGCGCCTCTAAAGTGGCAGACTACAAAATAGAAGGCGACCTATACGAAACAATAACAGCACTAGCAGAAGCATTAAAGAAACAACTGAAAACTTAACTCCCGCGTGTATAAACGCAGAAAAACACTCAACCGCAAACAAAATAATACACTATTACAACTCAATGCAATATTGTCTGTGTGAGTGATTAGATTGATCATTGATAGTCATGTCCATCTATGCGAGCCACCGTATAACAAAGACAAGCTTTCTTTAAGGATAGCCGATGGAACCGTCATCAATTTGCCATTCATACGTGCTGACATCTCTGTAGATCGACTTCTTCATGATATGGATGAGTGCCACATAGACAAGTCTCTTGTTGTAGCCTTTTCTGGAATAGCCTCCAATGAATTTGTATCCAAAGTTGTAAAGGACCATCCAAAGAGACTTGTAGGATTTGCATCGGTCACTAATCCCAGAATCAATCAATAAGCGAACTAGAGAAAGCTGTAAATGAGCTGGGCTTGAAAGGTTTGAAACTACACCCCAGTTGCCAAGGCTTTTCGCCTGCAGACCCCGAGATTCTCCCACTTATAAGACGAGCTGCAGAGCTCAATGTTCCAATCTACATTCATACCGCACGTTCGTGGCCACCCGGCTATTTCCACCACTGCCTAGTAGACCATATCGACACTCTCAAGAAAAGAGTGCCAAACGCCACCATAATCATCGGTCACATGGGTTACCAACGGTTCCTAGATCTCTTGGCGATTCTTCCATTTCAGCAGCCAAGAATCTATGCGGAAACTTCTTGGGGATTGACTATAATTGCAGATTTGTTTGGCGTTGATTTTGCAACCAAGTTTATTCGCAAGATTGGTGTCGACAACGTTATTTTTGGATCAGATTGGGAGGGAAACAATAGCGAAAGGAAAACCCAATTGAGCATTATTGAGAAAATGAGCCTCACGAAAGAGGAGAAAGAGAAAATCCTTGGTGAAAACGCCATAACACTTTTGAAAGATACCTAATATATAAGAAGGGCTAGTTGCCTTTGCTGCTGAGTTTCTTTTTCAAGTTTCATCCTCTAATTGAAAACTAACAGAAACAATCTGCGGGTCTTCAAAAAATCGCGATTTCTCTTTTTATGGTCAAACCAACTATTTCTGCTACGTTCTCCAATCCTTCTGCCTTCTCAACGCTCGATGTTACCTATTTAAAGACCTATTTATAGGGGGGTCTAGATACTCTTCAGGTAGACAGCCATAACTCAAAGAGAAACAACTATACTTATTACAAAAAGAAAAAGAAGAGATTGTTGGCTATTTGTATGGTATGAAGTCTTTGCCCAGCAATTCTCTGCCAATGACTATGCGCTGAATGTTCAAAGCACCTTCTGCTCCAATAACGTAGGACATGAGTCCACGCCAAGCCATATCAATCGGACATTCCTGAGAATAACCGTAGGCTCCCATCCAAATCATAGCATGTTCAGCAGCACGCATCGCAAACGGCGGCACCTTCAGCTTAATCGCAGAAATGTATTTGACACACTCCAACGGCGTAAACCTGTTGTGCTTATAGCGCTCGTCTGTCATCCAAGCTGTACGATAGACAAACGACCTCATAGCTTCCAGCTCAGCCCAGTCATCAGCTAGCTCAAACTGTATGCCCTCAAACTTACCTATGGGCTGTCCGAATGCTTTGCGTTGTTTGATGTAGTCAATACCGATTTCTAATACTCTCTGAGCCACACCAACACAAACAGCAGCAATCAGCAAACGTGCTAAGTCAAATCCTTCCATTGTAGGGTAAAATCCTTCGCCTTCCTTGCCCAATCTGTAGCTGTCAGGAACCTTGACATTCTTCATAGAAAACCCGCCTGTTGAGATGCCCATTCTGCCCACATCGTCAAAGCGCTTAGTAACCTCAACACCAGGCGCCTTAATTGGCAAATAGAATCCCGTCAGTCCCTTGTGCGGTGCTCCTGGCGGCGCTGGTGCAGTTCGAACAGTTATCCAGTAGCCTCCGCCCATCTTCTGAACCTCTTCAGTGCCGCTTATGTACATTTTTTCGCCGTTTATGATCCAGTCATTGCCCACTTTCTTGCCAGTGCTCTTGAAGGCAGCGACGTCTGAGCCTCCGCCAGACTCGGTTGTGGCGATGCCAATGAAGGCGTTGCCCTTTATTGCAGGCCTAATGACAGCGTTTCTAACCTCCTCTGTTGCGTATCGGTCGACCACAAAGCCCCAGCTTGACTGCACTAGGAAGAACACAGGCACGGCACAGCTTATGTCAGCGTAGCCCAATTCTTCAGCGGCTATGCACGCGGTTATCCAGTCGGCGCCAGCTCCACCATGTTCCTCGGGCGCGGTCATTATAAGCAGGCCTAAGTCAGCCATTTCTTTGACTAAACCGTCAGGCATCTTCCCTGTTCTGTCCATCTTTCTAACCGCTTCCAAGTTGAGTTTCTTTGCACACCATTCTTTTACTGCTTGTCTGAATAGTTCTTGTTCTTCTGTAAAGCTAAAATCTATCATGCTTTTTCACCATCTTTCATTTTCTACTTTTGAAGTAGCAGAGAGTTTGTCCACGTCGCATATAAGATTTGTCAGACAACTACTTCTATGAATGTGCTAGCATGCTCTCTCCACTGCAGCAGAATTCAAAATTATTTTTTTCTTCTTCAAATAGGCTATTACTTTAGCTAGCGCATGCTGTTCTTCAGAAAACGTAAATAAACACCGACCAGCATTTCAAAAGGTAGCCGAAATCAGTAAAACAATGTTGAAAAGTGGCCGAGGTGAGGTAGCCTGGTAGCCTATAGGCCTGTGGAGCCTAGCGCCCGAGTTCAAATCTCGGCCTCGGCCCTCAAAGTGAAATTCTCTTTATTACTCGCAGTGCCAAAAGTGTGATCCATCTTGAGGGTTTCTCTTTTTGTCCAAAATCAAAATCAGACCACACTTTATGGATTGATTCAGGTGTAAATCTTCCTCTTTCGTCTTGTTTTGAGAGAAGCAGATTGACCATTTCTGATTTTCGAAGCCTTTTCTTGCCGTATTCAAACTGAGATAGAACATCCAGAAACTTCAAAATTTTGTAATCCGTGAATGGAAACTTCAGTTTCTCCCAATCAGTTCCAACCTGACTATCATGTCCTGCAAACTTTATCTTCCCTCTCTTTTCCCAACATTTAAAAAGGAAATCAACTCCATTCATAGCAATTTCGCTATTTCGAAGTTCGGGATTCTGAGCCAATGCACCAAGCACAAACATCGAGGCTAAAGCGCAACTCAGCTCCTTCTCTCTCGGTCCGCCAATCTGCCCAGTGTTCTTACACCAAAACCCACCATCAAAACGCTGTCTACTGGTAAGCCATTCATAAGCTCTTTGTAGTCTAGAGTCTTGTAGGAGCCCTAATTTTGCTAAAGACTCGATTATTATAGCACTGTGACAATCACTTGGGTTTGTTGGTGGATCCCACCCGAATCCTCCAGATTGAAGTTGGGTGCTAAACACGTATTCGCAGGCTCTGGTAATCCTTTTGTCCTCCACAGTGAAGCCGAAATCAGCTAACATTGGAAGTATCCAGAAAGTAGTATCTTTCCTTGGCCACCATGTGTGAATGTCTTTCGGTCTTCCCCAATAACCTTCTTCATTTAAACTTTCGAAAATCTTCTTTATGGATGGATGTTCAGGGATTGCTATATTTGCTATCACGACTGCCTTGTCTTTCTTATCCATATTCAGAAGATCAGTCAGCGTACGATAAACTACCCATGGCTCACCAGCAAGTAACCATTCCATCAGTTCTTCTTTTAACAGCGTTTTCCAATTCAATTTGGAAACCTTTTCAAGTGTAATTTGTTATTTTCTGAATCTCTTTCTCTACTTTCTCTATTGCGTTGAACCTTTTCTTCATTGCCATCTTTATCTCGTCAATAGTTTTAACTGGAACTGGGTCAATGCTTCTTAAAATTGCTAAGTAAACGCTTGTGAAATCGCCCAAATGCAGTATTGAAAACATTTTTGCCAATTTTTCTTCTCCCTTTGCATAAATTTCTAGAATTCTTCCAGCTTTCTGTAATGCTGTTGACTTGGTTGCTTCAATTCTATTCTTTATTTCATCAGGCTCGTTGCGGTCTCGAATCAACAGAACTGAGAATATCTTTGTTAAGTCTTCAGTTGCTTCCCACCCCACAACCTCATTGTGGTTAAGTTCAGGAAAAACCTCATATCGACTTGGAACTTTACTGTTCTCATTGAACTGTGTCTTAAGGCGATGCGCTATTGCGCCATACTGCCTAAAGCCATAGACCACTGGCACCGAATCTTTCAGCTGCAACGCCAACCTCTTAGAAAAATTATTCTCCGTAGGAATTTGAGGCGAGTTTTCTTCACTCACTCTCTTGATAACATGCACTGACTCTTCAATTTCACTTCTTTTGCTTGCAATAGTGCCCATTTTCTCCATCAAAATAGGAAGTGGAAAAAACACATAGGGAAGCGCGGCGCGAGGAGGCAACCCGGTTGGAATCATAACATTGGGTAATTGCAGTTTTCTGGTAAAGGAAAGAAGATGTCCACCGGATGTTATTGCGATTATCATGCATTTTCGGCGAATAGCATCTGCGAACACGTTAAGTGTTTCTTCGGTTTCTCCAGAATAACTCACGGCAAAAACTAATGTATGCTCATTCGCATAAGCTGGCAAAACATAATCGTTACAAACTTCTATTGGAATGGAGATTTCGTCTCGTAACCAGTCTCGAAGAATTTCTCCCCCAATTGCCGAGCCACCCATCCCCGCAATAACAATGTTTCGAGGCTTCTTGTATTCAACCATTATTTTCTTGGAGATTCTCACTTTTGCGGGTATTTGGACGTTTTCAGCACGAGAAATAACATCTTGACAGTATTCTGCAGTTTTCAAGCAATGGGCAAGCATGCCACTTTTGTCAATTCTTTTTATCTCATCTATTCCATCCAATATGGTGGTTCTGTGCAACTCTTTCTCTACCTCTTAGCTATTGCTTCTATTTCACTAGAACTCCTTTTTAAGAAAGAGGTTTAAGACTAGTATGCTTAATAACGAATAGAACATCTTCGAAAATGACAGAAGGTCTATTCATGCTTCCTAATCGTAAAGTCTCTATTGCTGTGCCTGCCTCTTTTGTTTCTGACATACCTCATCTTCGAGAAAAAACTGTAAAAATCGGCTCATTAGCAAGAGTAGCTGCAATTTTCCGCATAGATGAAATCATCATATTTCCAGACCTTCCAAACGTTAATCAAACTCGAGACACGAACTTAATTGCTACCATACTCTCTTATGTTGAGACTCCCCAGTATCTGCGTAAACGGTTGTTCAAAATTAAGCCCGAACTACGATATGCAGGCATTCTTCCTCCTTTACGCACTCCGCATCACCCATTATCAGACAAAATGAAGGCTCTGAAGATTGGAGAATATCGTGAAGGAGTTGTTTCCTCTTTCATCAGAGATGGTTCGCTTGTGGAGATAGGAGTTGAGCGTCCAATACTTGTTCCTGACATGAGACTCTCGCTCGACGATCGAGTTACGGTGAGAATGACAGAACTTGGGAAACACCCGAAAGCTGTCTTAGCAAATCGCAGTGAAACTCAGTCGTATTGGGGTTACAGAACAACAGTTTCAAATATTCCTCTTGGACAGTTAATAAAGACCCGCGCCTTTGACTTGGTGATTGCTACCTCAAAACGTGGAATACCTTTCACGAAAGTTAGAGATAAGTTGACTGAACACTGGAAAAAGTCATGTTCCATTCTTATCGCGTTCGGTGCACCAACCCAAGGCTTATATGAAATCGTAGCCCTCGAACACCTTGAACTAGACAGTATCGTCCATTTTACGGTCAATACGATATCGAATCAGGGAACTGAAACGGTTAGAACAGAGGAAGCTGTTTTTGCTTCTCTTGCAATCCTAAATCTACTGGATTTGTGACCAAAAAGTAAATCTTTAAGACGTGCAGATTTAGGTGCATGCCATTTGATATCTTGCTTCCCTTAGCACTTTTCTTCCTAACATCTGTGACAGTTTTCCTTTATCCAAAATTAGAAAATAAGGTCAAGGCGATTCTTGAGGAGAAAAAATTTAGCATTCGAGATGTTGTTGTGCTTGTAGTAGTTATGGGCATTGCTGTAACAGTTTTAGTGATTATCCCCGACTATGCAATACTGATCCTTTTTCTAATCTTTTACTCTATGATGCTTTTCTTGTCAACATACATAGTTCTGTCAAAATGGTACATGGGACTTTTGCTTCCAGCTACATTCCTTGCATTGTACTTTGTTTTTTGGAATACCCCACGTACAGACGTATCTGTATTAATCTTTATGGATGTATTTGCGGCAGTCTTTGTGGTCTTTGTCTCAGTTTATATGGGTACGCTCTTTAGTTGGGAAACAATAGCTGTTTTTGCTGGCTTACTTACTGTCATGGATGTAATTCAGGTTTTGGTTACAGGGTTTATGGTAGAATCTAGCTTGAAAATGCAGAATCTGAAATTGCCTGTTATGATTTTTGTTCCAACTTTCCCATATCAAAGCTCTGGGATGCTTCTTGGACTAGGCGATATCTTGCTCTCAAGTCTTCTCACTATTCAGACAGCAAGGAAATATGGAAAAAAATTCGGATACATTTCCTTAGCTTTCATAGCTGCCGCTTTTCTAATTTTTGAGGTTTTAATGTTTTACTATAAGACTGGGGCTATGCCCGCAACTGTCTTTATTGTCTGTGGCTGGTTAGTTGCCTTGGGAACTCGGCACGTATATAATTCGTTAACCGCTAAAAAGGCACTTGGTGAAGAAAAGTGAAGATAGTTAAGGTTAATGGCAGAAAGAGAAGCCACAAAGTCTTCATGTACGCCATCAGCACATGCGTATGGTGCAAACGCACAAAGCAATTTCTTAAAGATAATAATGTTGAATTCGAGTATGTTGATATCGACTTATGTAGTGATGAAGACCAAGAGAAGATTGAAGAAGACATTACTAAACGTGGAGGAGAATTAATTTATCCAACTATAATTGTTGATGACAAAATTCTGGTAACGGGTTATAAATTGGATAAGATATCGGAGGCATTGGGTCTTTGACAACTTTAGAAGCAGTAAGAAGAAGAGCAGAAAGCGATGCAAGAACATATAGCTACTACTTGAATCCAGACCCAAAATCTCTTGCAGATTTGATTGAGGGCTTGAAAACAAACGAGGACCGTTATGGCTATCCTTCTTGTCCATGTAGACTGGCGTCGGGAGTATTTGAACTTGACAGAGACATCATTTGCCCCTGCGATTATAGAGACCCAGACGTAGCAGAGTACGGATGCTGTTATTGCGCGCTCTTTATTAGAAAAGACGTTGTTGAAGGGAACAAGCCTATTGGTCCGATACCTGAGAGAAGATCGTGGGAAAAAATTGCTAGAGCCCATGCTCCTGCATCTCAGAAGGTTGAAAAACCCGCTGAAATTGTGCCTGCTTTGACTGCTATTCCTTTGAAGACTAAATTAAAAATGTGGTATTGCAAGCAATGTGGTTACGTGTGTTTTCGTGAAGAGCCACCATATATTTGTCCGATATGTAAGGCTAAGAGAGAGATGTTTGAGGAAATTAGGGCAACAATTTATTTGGGCACGTAGTATGGTCTAGCAAAGTTTCTAGCCCCCCTCCTATATATAGGGTTTAAATAGGGTCGAACAGCTTGAGTTAAAGTGTGGTGATTATTTTTCTTTGAGTTTGGAAGCCAATTCTCTGGCATATTTTTTGGTGTTTTCGATTTCGCCTTCTTTAAGCGGTCCCTTTTGCCCAAATACAAGGGCTTTCAGAGCTGGCAACAGTTGGTTCATCTTCTTATCTATGAGCTTTGCAGCAATCTTTTCGGCTGCACTTCCTTGTTTCTTCTCAATGTTCTCAGGATTTTCAGTGTCGAAGGCTGCGAAAGGCTTGCTCATCCATTCCTCACTTTTCACCTTGCCTAAAAAACCTCTAATTGCAAAGCTCATTGTGCCAAATCGGGTTGGAGAACCGAGAACCAGAAAATTGTAGTCCTTTGCGCTTAGCTTCTTTAAGTCCTTCACGTCGAAGAGGTCAACTTCTATTCCAGATTCTTTCAGTGTCTCTGCGATGGTTTCTGCAATCGTCTTAGTGTTTCCATATGAAGTGTCATAAATAACAATTCCTTTCACATTTGCCACCTAATATTTTCTATTCACCTTATTGCATATTTCATCTTTTCGCCTACTTGCCCAAAAACTCCGAAGAGTTAGCAGTACTTTATTTTCGGAACATTTATAACCTAATTTTCTTATTGAAACAAAGACAACATCGTAGTAAAGAAGACTAAACAGCATGGGTCACCGTAAACAGCACGCGCCAAAACGGGGTTCATTAGCTTATTTGCCCAGAGGACGTGCTGCAAGCCAAGTGGGCAGAATAAGGTTTTGGCCCTCTGTGGAAGAAGGCCCCACAGTTCTAGGGTTCATGGGCTACAAAGCAGGAATGACCCATGTATTTATGATAGAAGATAAGCCTGGTTCACCAGACTTTGGCAAAGAGATAGTTCACCCAGCCACGATTGTTGACACTCCACCAATAATAATCTGCGCAATCCGCGCCTACACAAAAAACCATTATGGGTTGCAGTCATTCACTGAGGCATGGATGAGAGACCCTCCAGATGACCTTGAAAGAGTTTTCACCTTGCCAGAAAACTTCGATCCAACAAACGGCTTGAAAAAAATGGAGGAAAACCTCGGCAAGATAACGGAATTTCGTCTCTTAGCCGCTACACAGCCTCGACTTGCAGGTGTTCCAAAGAAGAAGCCAGACGTAATGGAGGTTAAGGTAGACGGCGGCTCAGTCAAAGAACAGTTCGAATACTCAAAGAGTTTGCTAGGCAAAACAGTTTCAGTGACAGACGCTTTTAAGGAAGGTCAATTTGTGGACACTATCGCAGTGACTAAGGGAAAAGGAATTCAGGGGCCGGTGAAACGTTGGGGCATAAAAATTAGAGACAGAAAATCCAGAAAAACTCGTAGAGGCGTCGGCACACAAGGAGCGTGGCATCCAACAAGAGTGTTATACACTGTTCCAAAGTCGGGACAAATGGGCTACTTCCAAAGAACAGAATATAACAAACGCATCCTAAAAATCGGAGTCAACGGAGACGAAGTTTCCCCAAAAGGCGGCTTCCTACGATACGGTCCTGTCAAAGGAACATATGTCCTACTAGACGGCAGCCTACCTGGACCAGCAAAACGCCTCATACGACTACGCTATCCCGCACGCCCACCGAAAAAGTTTCCAAAAGTTCCACCAAAAATTACACAAATATCATTAGAATCGCTTCAATAACAAAATGGTAAGTGAAAAGGAATGGGAAAAGTCTCGGCCAAAGTTTTTGACCTCAAAGGCAAAGCAACTGGAAAAGTTCGTCTTTCCCAAATTTTCAAAACTCCTCTTAGACCAGATGTCATAAAGCGAGCTGTGATCGCTATTCAATCTCACCGTTTTCAGCCTCAAGGCAGAGACGTTATGGCTGGCAAACACACAACAGCAGAATCCCGAGGCGTCGGCTTGGGCATATCCCGAGTCTCACGATTAAAAGAAAGACAAACCGCAGCCTTCATCCCATCAGCAGTTGGTGGTCGAAACGCACATCCACCCTTAGTTGAAAAGAAAATCACAAAAAGAATTCCACGAAAAGAAATGCGGTTGGCTCTACGGTCGGCAATAGCAGCCACAGCATCAAAAGAAACCGTGGCTTCTCGTGGACATGTAATAGACGAAGTCCCAGACTTCCCATTAATCGTGACAGACAAAATTCAAGAGCTAAATAAAACTAAAGATGTAAAAGACACATTTCTGCAATTAGGAATTTGGCCAGACATATACCGCGTAAAAGAAAGCCGCAAAGTCCGAGCTGGAAGGGGCAAAGGACGCGGCAGAAGAATAAAACAGGCAGTTGGGCCGCTCATAGTGATTGACGAAAATAAAGGAATCGCTGAAGCAGCACGTAACATTCCAGGTGTTGACATCGTTGCAGTGAATAGTTTGAATGTTGAATTATTGTCGCCAGGTGCTCATCCTGGAAGACTTACCATGTGGGCAAGTTCAGCTTTAGAGAAGTTGGATAAACTCTTTGGAGAAAGATAACGATGGACCCTTATGAAGTAATAAAGTATCCATTAATGACTGAAGTTACAAGCCGCATGCTTGAAACCGAAAACAAACTCGTATTCATCGTAGACAGAACAGCAGACAAAAAAGCAATCAAACAAGCAGTGGAGCATCTTTATGAGGTCGCAGTAGCAGAAGTTAATGTTGTAATCACGTCAAAAGGCGAGAAAAAAGCATACGTGAAACTTCATCCAGACTATAAAGCGGTTGACGTAGCAATCAAACTTGGTATTCTATAAGGAGGCATAATGACATGGGTAAACGCATTCGAGTTCAAAGACGTGGCAGAGGCTCACCCGTTTTTAGAGCTTCCACACACAAAAGAATAGCGCCAATTCACTATCCAAACATGTCCAAAGAGGAACTTGAAGGAGTTCTTCGCGGTCATGTCGTAGAAATTTTACATGAGCCTGGCAGAGGCTCACCGCTAGCCTCAATAAGACTTGAAAGTGGCCAAACCTATTACTCAGTAGTTCCAGAAGGCGTTGCAGAAGGGCAAACAATGGAAATAGGAAGCAAAGCCGCAGCAGACATTGGCAACGTATTACCCTTAGGAAGTGTTCCAGAAGGAACCATGGTTTGTAACATTGAACTTTCACCAGGAGACGGCGGCAAAATCGCACGCTCCTCAGGTGCTTACGCAACCGTCATCGCTCATACACCCGATGGAACGATGGTAAAACTTCCCTCAGGCAAAACACGATACCTAAACAGCCTTTGCCGAGCAACTGTCGGAGTTCTTTCTGCGAGTGGTCGCACTGAAAAACCTTGGATGAAAGCTGGAAACAAAGCGCGTTGGATGCAAGCCAAAGGCCATAAGTATCATATGACTCGCGGTGTTGCTATGGTAGCTGCTTCACACCCGTATGGAAGCAGCAAAAGGGGTGGACGCAAAGTTACAACTGTTGCACGTGGAGCGCCACCAGGCAAAAAAGTAGGCTTAATAGCGGCAAGAGGTACTGGTCGCAAAAAGAGACGAGGCTGAGTTTGGTTCTATAAATTTGTTAGTTTGTGGCAGATGAAGACTAGGGTCTAGCAAAAGAGTATCTAGCCCCCCTATAAATAGGTCTTTAAATACGTCTGCACTCAAGAAAAGGATTAAAAAAATCTAAGCTGTTGAGAGTTGAAACTTCTGTTCTCTTTTCTTCATTTCATTGTAGAGGTATTCAAACCACTCAAGTGATTTGGGTAGGTTGTACTGTTTTCTGCTTCCCTCTACCCAAGGCTTCAATACTTCCCATATCCAAATGATCATATAGCCGAAGAGCTTGTTAATCAGTTCAATGTCTGCAAGTTTCTCGTTTAGAAGAACCCCTATTCCATTGAAGAACCAACTTACTTTGAATATGGCCACGTTTGCTGGTGTTCCAAAAGAACCATATTTCTTAACGAAGTCGTCATAGTCCTTAAATTGCAGTTCTAGGACTCTCCACGCTGCATTCTGGAGATCCGCACTTCCCCAAGTCGAGTAGAGCCTCATGAGAAGATCTGCTTGCCTTGCCTTAACCATATCTTGTCTAGCTCTAGCTTGATGTCTAAGCTGAAGAGCGTAGTAGATGACTCCAGCTACAACACTTGCAGAAGCTACTACTATAGAAACTGTCTGTATGTCAACCACTCTTGACACCTCGTTGTTCTCTCTTCTTCACTTCGTCGTAAAGGTATTCAAACCACGCATATGATTCTGGGAAACCAAACGTCTTCCTCACACCTTCTACAACAGGCTTCAGTTTTTCCCATAGCATTATCCACGCCGCCGCATGGAAGAGACCCAGAACCAGCTTAATGTTCACGAATCCTTCATGCACAAGGAAACCTAACCCGTTCAGGAACCAGCCAACTTTGTCTACATCTACCCAAGCTCGAGAAGATGGACCATATTTCTTAATGAAATCATCATAGTCCTTAAACTCCAGAGCGAAGACAGTTTGAAGCGCTTTTTTCATGTCCTCACTGCCCCAAGTTAAGTATATTCTCATCAGCAGGTCCATTTGTCTCATTTTAGTCTGATGTCTAATCTGTAGAACGTAGTAGATAGCTGCAGCCAGTAGACCAGCAGAAGCAATAACTATAGAAACAGTCTGTATGTCAACCATTTTTAACACCTAAAAGAGAAGATTAAGCGAAGTGCATATTAAAAGCTAACAGTATAGGATGTAGTTCAGTTTAGGTTCAAACATGTATGCATGAAAAATGGCATAAGCAATAAAAATGAAGCAAAAAAACTATAGAGTAGTGATAAAAATTGTCATACAGTGGTCAAGCACCGCCTCTCACCAGTGAAGAGATTGAATCTCTACTTAAAGAGAACATCATAGCAAGAATTTGTACCCACAACAAAGACGGGACAATACATGCGGCTCCCGTCTCCTACGAATACATGAATGGTCAAATCGTAATACTGTCTTATGCCTCCAGCCAAAAAACCAGAAACATCAAACGGAACAATAATGTTACCGTGCTGATCGACACTGAAACTGTAAAGGGTGTTCTCATCTATGGCAAAGCAGAACTGGAACACGACAATGTTTATCAATTAGCCGTTCTAATGTGGGAAAAGGCTTTTCGCGCCCCAAGAAACAAAGTTGAACGTCTTGTTAAAGCCTATCTTGACAAAGTAAAATATGTAGTTGTAAAAGTTACACCACAACGCATTGTAACATTCGACTATACAAAAGATGACATCTACAGTAACTTGGTCAAAACCTATCTAGGATAAGGAAGCCACTCTTTCTAGGAAAGATTTAATAAACTCGCGTAAACCAAGTTTGTGAGGAAAAAATAGAATGCCAAAAGAATTTGCCTATCGCGGACATACTCTAGAAGAAGTTCAAGGCATGTCGATGGATGAATTCATTCGCTTGCTTCCATCAAGACAACGCCGTAGCCTTCAAAGAGGACTTACACCAGAGCAGAGAATCTTCTTAGAAAACATTCGAAAAGCCAAGGAAGCAGGAGCGAAAATTGTTGTCAAAACTCATGCACGCGACATGGTAATTCTTCCAGAAATGGTTGGCACCAAAATACTTGTTCACAATGGAAAAGAATTTGTTGCGGTAGAAGTTGCGCCGGAGATGATTGGACATTATCTGGGCGAGTTTGCTACGACTAATAAGCCAGTTAAGCATGGGACTCCAGGCATAGGTGCATCGCGATCTTCAATGTATGTTCCATTGAAGTAATTACTAAGTTTCTTTCTTTTATGCTCGATAAGCTGGTTCCTGGGGCTTTTTCTGTTCGCTTGGTGGTTGAATTTGAGGAATTGGTGGAGGTATATTTAGGGTTCGCGTGATGAGAATTGATTCCATGAATGCGACATTAAATATGGATTGAAAGAGTTGAGGTGGTGGAGGCTTTTTCTCCAAGTACGTGTCGTGAATTTTTTTGATTTCTTCTTTTGTTCCTTTTACGTGTGCTTTTCCTTTTAGGCTGATTTGTGCGATGGCTGGTGTGTAGTTTATCGTGAAAACGAATGGAACCTCTAATATGTCTTCTCGTTTCTTATTGACTCCTACGAGGTTGAGGTTTGTAGCTATTTGAACTGGCGGAATCGGTCTTTCAATTTCCCAAAGTCTTTCGGCAGAAATGTTGTGTACAAAAATTCTCATTTGAATCCTAAATTCACTCATCTAAATAATGCCTCATCTACAGAGAAATCAATAAACGTCTGAAGATTTAAAACATGTGCTATTGGCCGAGCTGAGCTTCAGCAGGCTTGTATTTTGTGAAGCCACAGTGCCCACATGTGAAGCGGTTGCCATGATTCGCCATGAAGTATCCTGGACCGCATCTCTCGCAGAATGGCAGTAGCCTTTTGAATCCTTCTTTTTCGACTTTGTAGTGTGAGAAAACGCCTGGTCTTTTCTTCTTGGGCTTCTTTTCTGCTTTTTTCTTTTCTTCCTTTTTCTCAACTGGGGCTTCTGGGGCTTTTTCAGGTTCCTTAGCCTTTTCTACCTTTTCAGCTTTCCCTACTGGTTTTTCTAGCTTTTTTGCTTCTTTTTCTTTCTTTTCTTCGATTTTCTTGGCTTCTTTGGCTTTTTCTGGCATGGACTATTTCTCCTTCTTCTCTTCCTTCTTTTCAGTTTCAAGCTTTGGTTTTTCAGGTTCTTTAGGCTTTTCTGCTTTCTCTGCTGGTTTTTCTGATTTTGTTTTCTCTTCGGCTTTTTCTTCTTCTTTTGGTTTCTTCTCTGATGGCACGTTCCTTTCGATGATGTGTTGGGATTCTACGAGTTTGGCTTGTTCTATGGTGTCGTAGATGTTGGCTTCTCCTTTTGCTTGCATTGTGCCAGTTCTTGTTTGCATTTTTCTGACGTAGACTAGTTCTACGTTTGCCTTTAGAGCTTCAGATAGTACTTTTCTAACTTCTATGCGTGATGGTGTTCCCCTCATGTCTTCATGCTTTATTTCGAAGCTTATTTCTTTTCTTTTGAGTAGCGGATTATATTGTTGAGTGGTGATGTTGATTTTCATGTTGTTACTTCCGATTGATTGTTGATTTTGATGAGCCTCTCCTTTACTTTAACTTTTCGTATATCCATTAACATGTAGTTGAGAAAGAGTCTAGTCTGTGCGAGAATGAGTCAAAATTATTTTTTCATCATCATCACTGACAATATTTCCCATGCTAACTGATAATATAAGATTGTTTATTGTTTTCTTTTTCCGTCTATGAACTCTATGAACCATTGTTCAGCAGTTTCCAAGGGTAGCATTTGTGGCGGGTTCTTAAAGGCGTATGCTGAAAGGCTTATCAGTGAACCGAAAATCTTTCGATTAAGTGCTATTTTGACTCCTCTTATAACGTCAAGCATCACTGAACCAGCATTTGGAGCATCAACTGTACTCAATCGCAAGTCTAGTTGCATAGGAGTCTTCGCAAAGTAGAATCCTCTTATCCAGAAGTAACTATCCCTACGATTGCCCAAAAAGTCTACATAGTCTGTTGAGCCAGCCACAACCGCCGCTTTATATGGCAAAGATGCCTCCACCGACTTTGTCTTCATAGCCCTCTTAGCCTCCCTAGACCTTTCCAATGTGTCGAGCGATTCTGTTCCTCCCCCAACGTCTAATTGATAAGTTTCAGCGATGCGTACTCCTTGGTCTGCTAAGGTTTTGAGAAGAATTTTGTGAAGTATTGTTGCACCCACTTGATCAACTAAGTCATCGCCGACCACTGGCACTTTCGCCTCTCTAAAACGCTTATCCCATGCAGCGTCGCTTGCAATTAGAGTCGGCGTAGCATTTATGAAGGCGCATTTGGCTTCTAAAGCCTTTTCAGCGTACCATTTCGAAGCCTTAACAGCGCCGCTGGGAAGAAGATTAATCGCCATATCTGCTTTGCTTTCCTTTAGTCTTTTAGCCACATCAACTTCCTTTGACTTGCTAATTTTAGTAACACTTCTCAAGTATTCACCTACGCCGTCTGAGACTGGGCCCTTCAAAACTTCAACGTCCAAGTTTGGTACATCTACTATTTTTGGAGCATTATTTGGCAGAGAAAAAATCGCCTGCGAGAGGTCTTTTCCAACTTTTCTTTCATCTATATCGAATGCTGCTACAAATTCTACGTCTTTGGGGTGGTAGTCGCCTATTAAGAGATTTTTAAGTCCTAAAGCGTCTTTTTCTTTTTCAGCATTTCTATAATAGTAGGCGCCTTGAACAATTGCTGAAGCGCAGTTTCCTATGCCGATTAGTGCGACTTTGATTTTAGGCATGTCTAGTCACCGACCATAGTGAAGTATAAGAGTTATGTTCATAAAACTTCATATTTCAATGCTTTCCCTTCTCTATTGAGCACCATTATGTCTCTTTTCGTCTTGTATGGATAGGCAACTATGACCATAATTCTTCCATAAAACATGTTCAAATCCGTTGTAGATGGCTTTAACACGCCTGACGGATGAGAATGAGCAACGCCTACTATAGAGAAGTCTATTGGAAGCATTTGCAATGGGAAAGAGGAGAAACTGTTTCCATGAGTTGCAAAGGGCGGAATCTCCGTGTCACTGACCACAATCTTCTCCTTATCCATTTTTCCTCTCAAAAGCAAAACTCCCTCCCTCGGATGTATCATTCTTGCATAACTCAAAAGACTATCCAAAACTTTGGGGTCAAACACTATAGTCTTAGTCATTCAACTTCACTTAACCGTCAAATTTTTCTCATAACTTTCAAAAAGAAAACTACAGCACCAAACCCGACAATAAGTGACGAAACTAGAAAACAGTTAGTGTAAGCAGAATGTGCAGAGTAACCTAAACTTACTGTTTGAAAGTCTGCTAACGGGCCGCCAATAAGAAGCCCTGCAGGTCCCCAACTAAGCGCCATCACAGTGTTATATCTGCTTAACAAGCGTCCTCTCTTATCCGCAGGAGTTAGGTCGCCCATAAGGGCAAAACCCACAGTTTGAATCGTCCAAAAAGATATACCGTTTAAGCCATAAACAAAAGCCATAGCCACGACAGAAGGCGATAAACCATAGAAAATAGGCGTCAAAACAGCCAAAAACAATCCAAACAGAATAACTCTTGTCCTTCCAAACTTGTCAGCAAGTCTTCCCGATGAAAGACTGGCAACCATTCCGCCGATAGTCCAAGCAGTTAGAATAAGACTCATTTCAGGGTCACTTGCATTCAACCCGTCTCCAAGCTTTAAGAAAAGCAAGAAAGCTTGACCAGTGGATGCCGCTCCCAGCACAATAATAGTTAAGGAAATGAGAAACCATCTGTGAACGCTTTCATTGCTGTGCTCCAGATCACTTGCCTCTGCGTTCCTACTTCGTCTTCTCAACTGCTCGTCTTCAACTAATACAGTCTCTCTGGCAGATCTTGAAGTCAACCACATTATTGCTGCTCCAGTGAACAACATGGCGGTCACAATGTAGAAGATTATTCCTTGTTGGAAACCGTTCCCATCGCAGTAAAGGAAACCAGCAAAAATGATGCCGACCATCCTGCCCAAGGACGCCACAAAGTTAAGTATTCCAACAACTGTGCCACGTGTTTGCAAAGTTGTGACGTCGGTTAATAATGTTGCCCAACCGACATCTGACATTGACCAAAAGAATTCGAGCAACGATAGCCCAAAAATAATTGCCAAGCTTGCAGCAAAATTGTTTCCGACGTCTATCAAAGACCGATGCAAAAAGAAAACGCCTAGGTAAGCAAAACCTGCAATTGACTCTCCTATTATAATGAGTTTGGTCCGAAACTTGTAGCGGTCAGAGATTTTGCCCCACAAAAGGTTCTGACCTAGCGCTGAAGAAATCATGTTAAGAGTTCCAAGCATGGCAGTTGATGTAACGGCACGCATTAGGATGAATAGGTAGTTAATCATGAAAGTGTAAAAAACGCCTCGCCTAACAAACGTCAAGAATTGGAATAACCCAAGACTAAGAAAGACACTTCTCCTAGACACTTGCTCGGAAACCGACTTCATGCATTTTTCGCCTATAGCAAATGAAGTAAGACAAATATCAATGCGAACCTAAAACATTTCTCCCAAAGAAAAAAGAAACCCACATAACAGGGATTGTTAGGCATATATAGAACAGTCCTAAAATAGAATTGAAGTTGCGGAGCCGAAAATTCATGCCGACATCTGACAAATTCGAAATCGTAAGCGAAATTGCCAGACGTCGAGGTTTCTTCTGGCCATCATACGAAATCTATGGCGGAGTAAGTGGATTCATAACGTTTGGACCATTAGGCTCAATACTGAAAAGAAGAATCGAAGACAAATTCAGAGACTTCTTCATACGACCATTAGGCATACAAGAAATAGAGTCTCCAGTAATAATGCCCAGCAAAGTTCTTGAAGCATCAGGACACGTAGAACACTTTAAAGAACCAATGGTTGAATGCCAAAAATGCAAAAGAAAATTCAGAGCAGACCATCTTCTCCAAGAACAGGCTAAAATGAGTGACACAGAAACTGAGAAACTGAACCTTGAAGAATTATTGAACCAAATCAAGAAGCATAATGTTCATTGTCCAGACTGCGGAGGAACATTAGCTAACCCAAAATATTTTATGACAATGTTCACTACGACCATTGGTCCATACTCAGAAGCCATAGGCTACGGACGCCCAGAAGCAGCTCAAGGAATATTTGTAGAATTTAAACGTCTACACAAAATTGCAAGGGAAAAACTCCCGTTTGGAGTAGTCCAAATCGGTCATGCACTGAGAAATGAGATATCGCCAAGGCAAGGTCCGATAAGAGTTAGAGAACTAACCATCATAGACATTGAATTCTTTTTTGACCCAGAAGACCCGAAATGCCCGCTACTAAAAGATGTTGAAAACGAAAAATTGCGGCTCGTACTTATAGAGAGGAAGCTGAAAGGCATAAAGGAACCTATCGAAGTTACAACCAAAGAAGCTCTGAACAAAGGATACATCAAGGCAGAGTGGCAAGCATTTTTCATGGCTTTATCAAAACGATTTCTAACGGAATTAGGCGTGCCTGAAGAGAAGCAACTCTTCATGGAAAAGGCACCATGGGAAAGAGCGCATTACTCTGCTCAGGGATTCGATCAGGAAATCTACTTAGACAGATGGGGATGGGAAGAAGTTTCAGGGCATAACTACAGAACCGACTATGACCTAAAACGCCACATGGAATTCAGCGGCGTAGACATGAGCACATATAAGGAATATGAAAAGCCAGTGGCAAAAGAAGAAGTAATTGTCAAACCAGTCATGTCCACAATAGGACGCGCCTTCAAAACTGATGCACCCAAAGTCGCTAAAATACTTTCCACATCTGATCCGAAAACGTTAGAGAAATCCTTGGAGAAAAAAGGCTTTTTTAAAATTGAATCCTTTAAAATACTGCCAGAACATGTTGAAATTCTCCATAAGAAAATTGAAGAAAAAGGAAGACGATTCATTCCACATGTGGTAGAGCCAAGTTTCGGATCAGATCGATTGACTTACATTGCCTTAGAGTATGCATATAGGAAACGAGAAGACAGAGCATTGCTGAGTTTTCCGAAAGAAATTGCGCCAATACAGGTCAGCGTGTTTCCTCTCGTAAATAAGGATGGCTTGCCAGAAAAGGCGAAACAAGTATATGACGCCTTACTTAACGAAGGCTTTACAGTTGAGTATGATGACTCTGGGTCTATTGGAAGAAGATATGCGCGGGCAGATGAAGTTGGCACTCCGCTTGGATTGACTATTGACTATCAAACGCTTGAAGACGATACTGTAACTTTGCGTGACCGTGATACTTGGGAACAAGTCAGAACAGAAATCGCTAAACTTCCCATGCTGCTTCACTCGTATTTCCGCGCCAAAATAAGTTTTAGAGACTTAGGCAAACTAGTTAAGGGCTAAAGTGTTCGATTTCTTTAGCTATCTTTTTTAATACTTCCTCATATCTTATAGAGAGGTCAATAAGGGAACTTTGAGGGTTGAGAGTCTATGGTTTTTCCAGTTGAGACCGAGGAACGGGTTAAACGAAGAGCCTTAAACGTTTGCCAAGACCACCTAAGGAAAGTTATGGAAATTACCCGAAAAGTTCCACAGATTGCAGAGTCTTTCGCGAAAGGCGACAAAAATGCTGCGCGACAGTTGTTTGTTGAAATCAGAAAGTCAGAAGAGGAAGTAGACAGTGCAAGACGAATGGTTTCACGTGAACTCGCCGCTATAGGAGCTATTTTGATAAGTCGAGAAGACTTTCTCCGTTTCACAAACTTAACAAGCGAAATTGCAGATTTCTGCGAAGGCATAGCCTTTCGGTTAGTAGAAATATTGGAGAAGAAATGGCAAGTGCCAAAAGAAATAAAAGATGGACTACTGAAACTGTCAGAAAGTGTTTTTGAAACCGTGTCAAAACTTAGGGAAACTACTATGACATTGAGTTATGGCTCAACAAAAACCCTTGAAAAAGCCAGGGAAGTAGAGGTTGCGGAGCAAGCTGTTGACGACTTGTACAGAGATTTGGAAATAAAGATTATCAGTTGTCGCATGGAGATCCCAGTTCTGCTATTGTTAAGAGATGTAATTCAACTCTTGGAAGATGCTGCAGACAAGGCAGAAGATGCTTCGGATGCCGCCCGTGTATTATCTTTTGCAATGTAGAAAAAAGGGAATGATAGTGCCTGAGAAAATTGAAGCAGAATTCATCGAAAACTTCCTAATTGTTTGGAACCCAAAACAAGGGTCTGAACTTTATAAGATTGGCTTTTATGGTAAGCCGGTTGGAATTCCAAAACCGAAGATTGCAGAGTTCGATGTTCCGTTGATTCTCGACCTCATGGAAGGGCTTTACCTTTTAGAAAAAGAGAAGATAGTGGTTTTGGAGAGTCCAGAAAAGACAAGAGTCAGCTTTGAGAGTCTTCGTAGAAGAGCACGGAAATTGTATGATGAGTTTGACTTGAAATATGCTGTTTATAAGGATTTGCGTGAGAATGGTCTTATTGTTACGCCGGGCATAAAGTATGGTTGTGACTTTGCTGTGTATAAGCATGGGCCTGGTGTTGAACATGCGCCGTACATGGTTTCTGTAAAGAAAGTGAGGGATGAAGTTACGGCAACTGAGGTTGTGAAGGCTGGTAGACTGGCTACAACTGTTCGAAAACGGTTTATAATAGCCATACCAGACATGGAAACAAAGCAGATACAATACCTGATATTCAAGTGGTTTAAAGCATAGACAACAGATTAGAACATGTGCCTGATTTCCTTCTCACAGATAGAAGTCTTGAAAATACCTTTCAATTTCTATCATAGCGTTGAAACCCAACAGAACCGCTAGAGACTTCTGTTCCAAAGACAGAAAGCCAAAACAAAACTATCGCTCAGCGGTTGATGAAAAAAAATTTTTCAGCGCTTTCATCCAGAGTTAGAGTCGAGTTTTCAGCAGTTGTATTGCTGCCATTTTTGCTCCAAACTCAGCTCTTACCTTTTCATCTGCGCTTCCGATTATTATGACATCGCCATCTTTCGGATTCAGTTCTGCCAACAAAAAATCATGAATATCCTTACTACGCTTGAAAACATCTTCCTCCGTGCCAGGCATTACCAACCTATTCTTAGAAAAGATTAGAGTAGTAGCCCCTTTTGCTCCCGCCATAATTGCCGCATCTCGCTGTTCCAAACCATATTTTACAGCGTTTGCCACACCTTTCACACGAATGGCGACATTAAAACGTCCAACAGTTAAAGAGCTAGGTAAAACTTCTACCTGCTTGCTCAAGACAGTTCTCAATTCTGCGAATAGCTTTCTTCCATGCTCAGACAACAAAATTCCTGACTTTGAAATTTCAATGAGCCCTTCACCCTTAAGATGTTTAACGAGAGTTCTTGCTGCTCCCTCTCCCAGCTGAAGTTCCTTTGAAAGTTTTAATCGACCAACATTTTTTTGGGCATTTATTTCCTCCAAAGCCTTAACCACATGGGCTTCAGTGAATAAGGGTGTGCGCCCAGGCGCAATTTTGCCTGCAACTTTATCGATTATTTCGAGGATTTTCACTTTGTTTTCCTCAATTGTCTATTGTTTTGTGTTAATATAATAGTAATTCTTAAATAAAAGCTGGATGGATTATCTAACCAAGTGCTTTAAGATGAAACCTTTCAAAATAGCCATAATCGGAACTCTTGTGGCGCTTTCTGTAGCAACAAACTATGCATTAATCGGAGTGTATAATGTTAAGTTGATAGATTTCATAGTTTTCGTTGGAGGTTTCTGTTTTGGACCCCTTATAGGCGCTTCAATAGGGATTTTATCATGGCTTATTTACGGGGCAATAAATCCCTATGGCTTTGTCCCGCAAGTTTGGCTAACAACAATGTTTGCAGAATCCATTTATGGCATAGTCGGAGGTTTTCTAGGGAAAAGCTTGGCTTCAACTGAATTTCGTGGGCAACATATTAGGTTAAGTGTCTTTTTTGCAACGATGGGCTTTCTTCCAACAGTTCTTTATGACCTAGTCACCAACATTGTCTACGCCTATTCTTTCGATGTTCCAGTCATTGTTGCTCTCCTTACTGGAGCGCCGTGGACAGTTTTGCATGAAGTTGCAAATGCCACGATTTTTGGAGTTTGTTCAGTTCCAATGATTATGGCTTTGGGAAAATTGCCGGAAGGCTTGAGACATGACCTTCTTAGAAAATAAATGGTTTCTAGTTTCGCTTGTTGTGCTCTGTTGGGCTATATCGACATCGTTTATGGCAGGATACTACTATTTTCAGTATACGGATTTTTATGCGAAAGTCAGAGGGGTCATCATTTCTGCTAATCTTGGCATTAACTATGGCAATAGTAGTGAAGTGGTTTGGTTTAACAATACTAAAATCAATGCTGGCGCGACCTTGCTTGACCTTACTAGGCTCGTGGCTTCGGTGAACTATACGGGAATGCTCAATTCCATAAACGGTGTGCCAAATTCTTATCCAAAATATTGGATGTGGTGGACCTGGTCAGGCTTTGGATGGAGTTTCGGGTCTTTTGCCTGCGACAAGTACATAGTTGGAGAAAATGAAACTCTGCTCTGGTATTATCAAGACGTTTCAACGTGGCCTCCATCACCGCCACCTTAAGCTTTTCCAATTAACTATTTGCTAAATTTTAACTGGAAAAGCAGGTTTCCATAACAGATAATTATGACAAATCTAAAATGAGTCTCTGTTCAATAGCCTAAAGTGGAATGCGGTCGTGGTCTAGCTTGGTTTAGGACTCAAGCCTTCCAATATACTTCTATTGACCCAGAACACATTGATTGGCATGACTTTAAACAATACCTAACTAAAAAGTATAGAGAAAGCTATGTTAGATTGGTTCTACCATATTCTGGAAATGGTTTTAGCACAAGTCATAAAAACTAGAACTAGCTTTAGAGGATGACTCTGTTTAGGTGATGTAGAATTGGAAGAAAAGCTTCTAGCACCTTGTGGTGCATATTGTGGAACATGCGAATACTATCTCAAAGAAAGAACACCAAATTGTCCTGGCTGTGGTATAGTTAAGGGACGACCTTTCTGGGGAGAATGCAAGCTATATGCTTGTTCTACAGATCAGAAAGTTGAGCATTGTGGATTGTGTAAGGACTTTCCATGTAACCTGTTTGTGGATCAGTATGATCCAGAACATGGACAAAGAAGTGCCTTAACAAGAGCTGGACTCCTAGCATATCGAAAGAAGGCTGGCACAGAATTATACATTGAGATGGTTAAGAAACTAAGACAAGAAGAGAAGAGTTCCCATCAACGATAATAACACTAATAGTAATAGCATTCTACAAAAGAAGACACATCATATAGCTAACATTAACTGTTTTATCTTACTGTTCGTTCTTTAACGGTCTTTTTAAGCATAGTCAGCTGTTCTGGTCGGTCCCTTAGGTGATAAGATGGCTAAGTACAGATGTGTGAGAGACTTTACCTGTGAACAATGTGGCAAGAAGGGACTGTTACAGATTATTTCTAAGGGCTATGCTAGAGTAAGGCACTACAGTCATTTAGACCTAGTAAGTACGAGACCTCAGTTTGTCTATCATAAACAGACTATACTATATGTGGAAAGAGTACTAATTACTCCTGAACAAGACTATAATGGTCAGAACTTTGACCAATTGAACCATGACCAAAAACTCTTTAATTCTGACGTAATTAATGAAAACATGAGCGGTCGTGGTCTAGTCTGGTTTAGGACACAAGCCTTCCAAGCTTGCAATCCCGGGTTCAAATCCCGGCGACCGCACCAACTTTTCTAGCATCTCTCTTTGACAACCTCTCTAATCTTTTCTTGCACAACATTAACAGGTTCAACAGTGTTTACTAAGTAGCAGGGCGCAAATTTGAATAGCCTTCTGAAAAAGTTTTTTCTGATTTCTACTTTTTCTGGTGTTTTCACGATTAGGTACGGGTTCATGAACTGTTCTGGTTGAGTTGTGAGGTATTCAACTGCTTCTTCTATGTCCATCTTTCTTACAAATTCTGAATCACTTTTGTCTCTTTTTAGCAGTATAACCTTTCTAATTCTTGTTGTGTCAACGAATTTTTCTGGTCCAGATATCCAAAGTGGATCAAGCATTGCACGAGAGTATTCGTGGGCTATATAGGGGTCTCTCTGCATCTCTTCAATTTCTGTTTCGCTGACTCCCTTGTTCTCAAGTTGCTCCACTTCTTCTTTAGTCAACGGTTCTACATTTTCTAGCTTGCATTTGTCTAGCAGAGAGCGAATTTCTGGAAAAACTCTCACAATGTTAGCTCTTATGTAGAATTTTCTTTCACTAATATCCGCACTAACTCTTCCTTTCTCTCCGCCAATGAATCTTACGTAGATCCAATCGTCGCTGTGAAGTCTTGCACCTTTCATTTTGAGTAAGGCATAGCTATGTGTTGATTTTCCAGTGCCTGTGGGCGCAATTAAGACTATGCCGTCTCCATTGACTTCGATGCAGCTTCCATGAATACTGTGTATGTCATGTTGGTCTTCTGCTATGTCGCAGGTGATGCCCAGTGCCCAGCTTTTGACTTGACCATAATACTCTGTGTTGAAGATTACAGCTGTTTTTGTCTCGGAGTTGTAGAAGGCATGAGGTTCACCATTGTTGAAATCTGGGTCTAAAACTGCATATATTCTGCCATGCGATCTAATTGCCCTTGACATAGAGAACCAGTTTTCTATCCAAAATTCGTAGAGGTGAGGGCTTTTTGTGAAGAGTTGCATGCAGAAGCCGTCTATGTTTGCTTTCCAGCCATACCATTCGTTGCCCAAAGCCTCTTCAGCCTTAGCAACTAGTTCATCTCTTTTGGCTTTATTCACGATGCTGCTTGCTACTCTGCCTCTTACTTTTGTGATTTTGTTGTAGGAATGCATCTTAGCGTCTTCTTCTGAGCGTATTTCTTTATGGAGAAACGATGCCTGGAACTTTTGGGAAAGGCACCGCTTCCCAGATGTTTTCTATTCCACAGATATATCTAGTTAACCGTTCAACTCCTATGCCAAAGCCTGCAGAGGGTAAGACTCCATTCTTGAGCATTTCCAAATACCACCCGTAGCAGGATGGATCTTCGTTAGAATTTCTTATTCTTTCCACGATTTTTTCATGTCTGTACTCTCTTTCTCCGCCGGAGATTGCTTCGCCATATCCTTCTGGATAGAGTAAGTCAAAGTCTTTCAATACGTCAAGCCTGTCTGGGTGCTCTAGATAGTAGAATCCTCTGGCAGTGATCGGATAGTCGGTTATCCAAAATGGTTCTTCGTGAATGGCAGATAAGGCTTCTTCCTCAGCCCACGGGATCTCAGCTCCACTCCTCAAATTGAAGCCATGAGATTTGAGGAGGACAACTATCTCGTCATAAGTGTATCGTTTGAAATGAGGGCTAGGTGTTTTTAATTTTCTTCCTAAATCCTTTAGTTCTTTGTGGCATCTCTTGTTTACTGTTTCAATCACTTTGCATAACAGTCGTTCTCCAAGTTTCATCATATCTTCGTATGTAGCGTAAGCCTCTTCAATATCGACTTGTCTGAATTCGGCTAGGTGTCTCTTTGTCTTAATCGTTTCTAAAGGTTCAATTCTGATGTTAGGCGATAGGGCGAAAATCCTTGGGATAGCGTTGATCGCCATCTGTTTGTATAATATCATGCTGCTCATCAGTTTAAACTCGTTACCATAGTAGTTTATGGAAACTTGTTTGGCTCCTCTTATACCTGGGTCGGTTACAGGACCGATTATAGGAGCGAGAATTTCAGTGAAGCCTTCTTTTTTCAAAAATTCCCTCATTGAAGAGATGACTTCGTCTTGAATTCTAAGGACGCAAGCAGTCTTCGGTTCCCTAATTGTGACATATCGATGTTTAATCGAGTCAAAGTTTTCCAGCGACATGAGATGTGTAAATGGCTATTCGAGATTATAAATTTTTTATGAAAAATTTTATGAAAAAATCAAAAAAGTTAACTTTATATGTCGAATTATTGTAGTATTTACAATTATGGAACCCAGACTAGATGAAAAGGATATTGAGATATTAAACCTGTTACAGAAAGACTGCAAGATGACAGCTAAGACAATTGCTCAGAGAATTGGTTCACCTGTTACAACGGTGTTTGCAAAAATAAAAAGAATGGAAGAGTTAGGCATAATCAAGGGATACAGGGCAATTTTAGATTCAGGAAGGCTCAACAAGGAAACAACAGCTTTTATCCTTGCCTCATTCTCCTACCGCCTTGAAGGAGAAGGCCCCCTTTCTCAAAGAGAAATCGCGAAACACGTCGGAAAGTTTCCTGAAGTTCAGGAAGTGCACATAATCACAGGGGACTGGGACATTTTGATCAAGGTTAAAGAAAAAGATGTCAGCACCATAGGAAAATTTGTCATCGACAAGTTAAGAACGATAAAGGGGATAGAGAAAACGTTAACTTGTATGGTTTTTGATACTGAAAAGGAGACAACTGATATAGCATTGCCAATCAAGCAGAGACTGCCCTAAACTCTTATAACATCAATTTTCCAAGATTAGTTAAAGCGTGGGATATTTTTGACTAATGTAGCATACTTGCCCATAACCGATGATGCTCTCCGACTATTGGGTTTCTTGCCTGTAGCAATAATTACTACGGTTGGTAAAGACGGGTCAATAAATGCAGCACCTTTTAGTTGGGTTACTATAGTTAGCTATGATCCACCTCAAGTTCTTTTTTCAACTAACATCAAACGCGACACTTACAAGAACATAATTGGCACAAGGGAATTCGTCATTAACATTCCAAGCATTGATCTGCTTAGGGCTATATGGATAACTCAAAAGCATTTTCCATACGGAGTCAACGAATTGAAAGAAGCAAATTTGACATCATTCTCCGCAGAGAAGGTGAAACCTCCAAGAATAAAAGAATGTAAGGCTCACATTGAATGTAAGGTTCTTTGGACAAGAAAAATAGGGCCTACATGTCTAGTGCTTGGAAGCATAGAGGCAATTTCAGTAGCAAAAGATTTAGAAAAACTTGACATGAAAGAACTGGCAATCGCATTGAATCGGCCAATATTCTTTTCATATCAGAAAGAAGGAAGTATAAGAAGGTGGATGTTTGCGGAAATAGGAAAAATACATACCTTAACTGAAAAGAACGGAATGATTGAGATTAAAAGCGAAACACTCATGTAAATGAGGTTGATAGCAGAAATATTCTACGAAGTCTTCTGAGTAAGCCTTTTTCTCGGCAACGAAATTGCACGTTCATATTCGTAAATGAGGCGTGAAGTAATCGTCCATGTTTCAAGCATTTCAAGGTCTATGGCAACTGTTTCGTCAACTAGTCCAGATGTCTTTTCTGAGAAGTGCCCATGAGGAAAGCCGCCTACAATTGCCACCGGCTTTTCCTTATTTGAAAGCTTTGAAACAGCATCTTCAAGGGTGCATATTTTTCCTTTTCTGCTGAAGGCTAAAACATAGGTTGGTTTAACTATCTGAAGCAATTGTGGCAATCTCTGCTTTTTCACTATCAGCAAAGGGTTTCCAGTTGGCGGAATTTTCTTAAACTCGAAGAGCTGTTCCATTAGGCCGACAAATCGGTTGTAGTTTCTTGGTAGTCTCGTTTCTGGTTCTATTGTGATTACATGGTCGCTGAAAGTGTGCACATAAACTTGCAGAAGCCCCTCTTTATTCAAAGGTGAACCTAAGGCTTCAAGCAAAGCAAAATGAACTATGTCTGGTCGTCCTCGCTTTTCGCTGTCTTTAAGCGTTTTCATTGCAGCATGATGATAAGACCTGTCAAGAAGAACGAATTCTGGAGGTTTTCCACGCCTTTCACAGTGACGTATAACAGAAGGGTGCTTCCATAAACTTTTGGGAATCGTTTCAAGAGCAGTTTCAGCAAGTATAATAGTTAACAAATCCTTATCCTTCAATGGAAAGGAAAACTAATCTTAATAAACATTTAATGAAGATTGAGGAAAATCTAAAGGCAATGAACACTACAAAACAAGTAGCTTTGCAACATGTGCGTACCCTCTTTAGTAAGGCTAGAGAAGTTATTCATGAGAATCCGGAATTAGCACAGCGTTATGTGAAGATGGCGAGAAAAATCGCGATGAGCACTAAACTGCGCCTACCTAACGAGTATAGACAACAGATTTGCAGACACTGCAAAAGCTTTATTCTACCTGGCGTGAACTGTCGTGTCCGAACTCAGTCAAGAAGAGAACCACATATAATAATAACATGCCTAATCTGCACCAAGCATTCGCGCATTCCGCTTAAGAGCAGAAAACGGGAAAAACAATGATAACATCAAGAATGAAAAGAAGAATAAAAAGCGAATTAAGCACCGAAAAACCGACCATATGGATTGGAAAAAACGGGGCATCCCAAAAAATACTAAGCGAAATTTCTAGGCAACTAGAAAAAAGAGAAATGGTAAAAATCAAAATTCATCAAACCGCACTTGAAGGCGAAGAAGCAAAGAATATCGCGTCAAAAATCGCAGAAAGAACAGGCTCCACCTTAATTGACGTTAGAGGACATACAATAATGCTTTACAAATCACGAAAAAAGAAAAAACAAGTCCCATAAACCACAACCAGCCTATTAACCATCTATATATAAGGGGGGGTCTATACACTTTTGCTAGACACTAGTCTTCACAGCCAACAAGCTTGAAAAAGCCAAAATGAAAAGTCTTTATAAGAGTCTTCATTCATTACTGAGAGAAAAAACCATCTAAAAAGGGAAGAAAAATAACTTGCCAACACCCAACGATGTTCCCGCCTCAACTATGGTCAAGAAACTAGCCACATACCTAAAGGAAAATGTAGACCAAATAGTTCCGCCACAATGGGCACCATTCGTAAAGACTGGCTCTCACGTCTCTAGACGACCAGAGAACCCAGAGTGGTGGTTCATCCGCTGTGCCTCACTTTTAAGAAAAATCTACCTAAAAGGACCTATAGGTATAATGCGTCTGCGTTCAGAATATGGCGGACGACTTGACCGAGGAATGAGACCTGAACATGTAAGGAAAGGTGGAGGCGCAATAATAAGAAAAGCACTACAACAACTTGAAGCAGCAAGACTTGTGACACCATTCAAAAATCGTGGAAGAATCTTAACAAAAGAGGGAAGACAACTAGTCGACAAATTATGCACCGAAATAAAAGAAGAATTAGAGAAAACACTCCCAGCGCTCAAAAAATACTAGGTGTCCATCAAAATGAGTGAAGAAGAACTTGACGAACTGCGAAGAAGAAGAGCAATCGAACTACAACGTCGACTCGCCCAAGAGCAGGAACGAATTCAAATGCAACAGCAAATTGAAAATCAAAAACAGGCAGTTCTTCGCCAGATACTCACTCCAGAAGCGAGACAACGTCTAAACAACCTAAAGATGGTAAAACAAGAATATGCTGAGCAACTTGAACTCCAACTAATCCAGCTGGCACAAACAGGAAAAGTCAATATCCCAGTAACGGACGAACAACTAAAAGAAATCTTAACAAGGCTGCAGTCCCGACGAAGAGACATAAAGATTAGGAGGGTCTGACTATGGCAAGAAACAAACCAACAGCAAAAAAACGCAGACTAGCAAAGGCTGGAAAGCAGCGAAAGCCTGTGCCAACATGGGTAATCGCAAGGACAATTGGACGAGTAAGAACCAATCCTGCAAGGCGAAATTGGCGCCGAAGAAAAATAAGGGCTTAAAGGGGCGACTGAGCATTGGAGAAAACAGAAAAAATAGACGAAGAAGAATTGAAAGAAAAGGAAACGACTGAAGAGATCAGCGAAGAAGAAGAGAAAGTAGAAGAGACACCAATTGAAGAAGTTGAAACCGAGGAAAGATTAGAAGAGGCTGAAGAAGAGGCAGTTGAAGAAGTAACGAAAGCCGAGGAAGAAGAGGTTAAAAAGAAAGAGAAAGAGGAAGCTGAAGAAGAAATCGTGGAAGAAAGAATCTACACAATACCCTTAAGCCGAGCATGGATATCACCTCCCAAAAGAAGAGCCCCACGTGCAATACGCATTGTTAAAAGTTTTATTCAAAAGCATATGAAAATCAAAACCGAGGCTGAAGAAGAAGGGGAAGAGCCTGAAAAACTTGTTTTGAGCAATGAGGTTAACCAAAAAATTTGGAGTAGAGGAATAAAAGAGCCACCGAGAAATATAAGGGTTCGAGCGGTTAAAGATAAAGAAGGTGTCATAACAGTCTACTTGGCTGAAGGAGACTGATTTTTGGGGTTGTTCCTCTTTGACTTTTTTGGCAACACAAGCATAGGAGTCTACTCTTTAGCCACAAACGAAATAATGATTGTTCCGCCACAGGTTTCAGCTGCAAAAACAAGAACACTTGAAGAATGGCTAAAAATCAAGGTTATAAGAACAGCAATAGGCGAATCTGTCCTAATAGGCGCATTAGCCTGCGCAAACTCAAATGGAATAATTCTTCCGCATTATGTGCGAGAAGAAGAAATCTGTGCCATAAAGCCGTGTTCAGACTTCAATATCACGGTCATGGAGACAAAACGAACAGCTTACGGCAACCTCATCCTCGCAAATGACTACGGTGCACTAGTTGACCCTCGATTAAAAGAACCAGATGTGAAAAAGATAGCGGACACGCTGAGTGTTGAAGTGGTTTCTGGAGAAATAGCTGGCTTGCCCTACGTTGGCTCTCTGGCCACAGCAACAAATAAAGGTGTTTTAGCGCATCCGTTGTTAAAGGAAGAAGAGCAGAAAGTTTTGAAAGATGTATTGAAAGTTCCTGTAGACGTTGGAACAATTAACTGTGGAATCCCCTATGTGGCTACTGGGCTGGTTGCAAATATTCATGGCGCCATTGCAGGATATATGACGACAGGCCCAGAATTGTTCATAATAGGGCAAGCACTAGACCTAGTTGAAAAGGAATAGTCTGAAAACATGCATATTGGTTCTGTTATCTGTAGGCGGTTGTTGTCGATGTCGATCGTCGGTCATGAGGCGATACCGTTGACCTAAAGGACAAACAACTCCCCTTGAATCATATCTGCAATGCCAAGTTCATTAGCTTCTTCTAGGACCAATTGTCCCTTGCGAAATTTTTCAAGTAATTCTTCAAGTGTGATAGGACCTTTTTTCTTAAGGACTTTCGCAGAAGGATCTGTTGAAACAACAACTGCAATAACTTCACCATATCTTAGTCTTTTGACCTTCATTTCACTGATGAAACATTCTGATGCCTTTAGAATCTGTTCCCAGCCTTCCTTGAATTGAAAATTCCACTTGGTTTCGACAAGATAATAGGTTTTGTGACGTCCAAAAATAAGATCAGCTTCACCTGATTTTTCCACTTTCCCATCGTCGTTACGCTTGTCAAAGCTAGCGTTTATTCCCAAGAGTTCGAGGTTATTGTCCAAAATCTCGGGTTTCTTGATTAAGTATGTTCTTACAGCATATTCTCGCATATAGTCATGAAACAAAGGAAGTTCCTGCTCAATCGTCTTCTCTGGAATCACTAATGCCATTCTTTTGATGTGAGCAAACATGATTCAAAGTAATCTTCTGAACGTATAGATTTTTCTGAGCAACAATCGCTCACGAAGTTAACAGAACATGCATGTTTAACATTTATATGTTAGCGTGGATTCCATTGCTAAAGGTCAAGCGTGGTCCTAATGACAGAAAAGTCTTCTAAAACTAATTCAGTCGACGTTAAGGTTTTCAGGGTTATTGGCAAAATCACCAAGCCCAATTATAAGACTGATTTTCAGAAAGAAGTTCGTGCTGTAAAACCCGAAGACGCTGCAGAAACCGTCTACAAAGAGATTGGTAGTAAGCATAAGGCTAAGCGTTTTCAAATAAAAATCACTGAAGTCAAGGAGATAAGCCCAGACGAAATCAAGAGCCCCCTTATACGGAAACTGACTTTAGGAGAAAGCTAGAGTGTCAAGTGACGAAGAGACTTTTCGCAGATTAGCTGTTGAACTTAGAATTTTGGAAGGAACAGCGGATGCGCTGCAGTCAAGAGTGAGTTTAGTCAATGCCACTCTTACTGAGCTCGTGGTTTCAAGGATGACGTTAGAAGGTTTGGAGAAAGAGAAGACAGATGCACCGCTTTTTGTTCCAATTGGCGGAGGCTCCTACATAGAGGCAAAACTTGGAAGCGAAGACAAAGTTGTCGTTAGCATAGGCGCAGGCGCGGCAATTGAAAAAACATTAAAAGAAGCCAAAGACACTGTTGGCAGCCGCATAGCCGAACTTGAAAAGACAAGAACTACTCTTGAGCAACAGTTGCGTCAGGTTATAGGGAAGATTCAGGATAATAGGGCTCAGCTGCAGGAGTTGTCTGCGAAACTGAGTGAAAGGGAGAAGGCGGCTGGTGTTTGAAAAGCTCAGAAAAGGACTCAGCGGACTTGTTAACAAGGTTACGACCACAGAGTTAACAGCTGATAAGATTCATCCAATTTTAGGCGATTTTAAATTAAATCTAATCGAAAATGATGTTGCCGTTTCTGTTGCCGACTACATATGCGAGGAAATGGAAAAACGGTTAAATGGTGTTCAAGTTAGGAGGCTGGAAGACAAAACGAGTATAGTGAAAGAGAATTTAAACAAGGTCTTGCTTGAGATTTTGACTGCCAAAGAGAAAATTGACTTGCTGCAAAGAGTTGATGAAAAGCGGAGAAGGAATGAACCTTATGTAATCTTGTTTGTGGGAATAAATGGCACAGGCAAGACCACAAGCATAGCTAAGGTTGCAAAATTTCTCATGAAAAACGGTTATTCCGTTGTCTTAGCGTGCAGTGATACCTATCGTGCTGGCTCTATTGAGCAGTTGGAGGAGCATGCGAGGCGTTTGGGTGTAAGAATGATAAGGCATAAGTATGGTGCGGATCCTGCAGCTGTAGCCTATGATGCTATTAATCATGCGAAGGCGCAGGGAATAAATGCTGTTCTCATTGACACGGCTGGACGTATTCAGACGGACCGCAATTTGATGAATGAGCTTGGAAAGATTAAAAGGGTCATTAGTCCAGACTTGACTATTTTGACTGTAGATGCTTTAACGGGGAATGATGCGGTTATGCAGGCGGAAGAGTTTTACAAGACGGTGGGCATAGATGGAACAATTTTGACTAAGGTTGATGCTGATGTGAAGGGGGGTTCAGCCTTGAGCGTGACCTATGTGACTGGTAAGCCTATAATATTTATTGGAGTGGGTCAACGATACGAGGACTTGAAGCCGTTTAGTCCAGAGCAATTCACAGAAATGATTCTAAAATAGACTAATGCTGACTCTCTGTTCTTACCGTAGCAGAAAAATTTTATTTTTCATCATCAACTGCTGAAAGAATCTTTTGTTTTAGCTTTCTGATTTTGAAACAAACGCCATTTTAGGTTCTGTTGGATTTGATAACTATGATAGTAATTGATAGATGGTTTTCAAGATTTTGTTAGGATGGTGCAGTCTAGTACCTTAGCGCAACAG
>Ga0315312_1000385_pt1 | contig 57193 bp, 57 predicted proteins | sample TDP7_MG_FD_203629 | JGI IMG/M metagenome (GOLD analysis project Ga0315312, IMG submission 203629) | Freshwater sediment microbial communities from Lake Towuti, South Sulawesi, Indonesia - TDP7 | ecosystem: Environmental > Aquatic > Freshwater > Lake > Sediment | place: Indonesia: South Sulawesi... | reverse complement strand
GCACCATCGACTCCCCCTCCCCCCATCAGGCTAGAGTTGGCGGCATTCACGATGGCATCGGTCTCCTGATCCGTGATATCGCCTTGAACGAGGAGGATCCTAGATCTGCCTACCTTAGCTTCCAACGCGCTCCACGGCATTTACCTTCGGTGCGGCACTGATAAGGGTAGGCCTGTCCCAATAGGGACCCGAAAGGATATGTTTCAATGAGCCCTCGATATGGAAGCGGCTAGGGCCTTCAACGCCCTGATGGCCGTCTGCTCCATCGCCTCGAAGCTCCTGCCGAACCACGAGAAACCCAATATGAAACTGGTGGCTCCGAGATCCTCCACGCAATAGCTCGTTAAGGAGTAGTGCGGGCGCTCGCCCGGCGGCTCCCTGGGCGTTATGTATTTGCGAAGCAGGACAGTCCAACGCCTCCCGACGTCGACTTGATCGGGCATGAGCTCCATGAAATCTGCGAGCAACCTTTCGTCGCTCGATCCGATCTGGTCGCGTTCCCTGTCCATCAGGCTGTGGATGTCCAACACGAACTGAGGCCTGATCTCCCGCACGAGGTCCAGAAGGGCCCGTCCTGCCTTGTCCCGACAGGTTTGGATGTTCCCATGCGAGAAGTCAAAGCCATTTTCCATGGTTAACTTACAGAGGCCATTATAAACGCCATCAGGGTTGGGCATCGGCACAATGTGGAATACGAATTCCGAAAGCAGCTTATCCGCGCTTTGGTCACCGCTGATGAGAAAATCTATCAAGCCCTTCGCGCAATAGGAACTTGCGGTCTCGTAAGGATGGACCCTAGTTACGATCATCAGCTTGATTTTCCCTTCATCGCCCACTTTCCCGTTTGTGAGCCTGAGGCACCATATGTTCCTATTCTCCTCGCTAAAGCCCGCGACGAAGGTTTCCACAAGTGGATTCCCTTGCAAAGAACAGATGTAGCGTTGAAGTGTCTCGTAGTTGTAGCTGGCGTTCATGCAAACCATGGTCTCACCGGGTGGGACGATCAACGACAGCGTTGTAACGTTCCCCTCGACGTGGCTTTTTGCGAGCTCCCATTCACCGTCCCCATGTTTGAGGAAGAAGGAGTCCCTCTCCGCCATGTACCTTTCGGCCCTCCAGGCGCGCCACTCCATCCGCAAGGTCACCTTCTTCGGCTCGCGATAACTACTACATACTTTGATATCGACCCTGAACATGTAGTTGTCGTCCCGATCCTCGCTATAGGGGTAGATGTTAAAGGCGGCATCATCGACCTTAACCACATCGGAACCACATTGGGGATTACCCCCATCGAACTTACCGATTACGACGATCTCACCACGATGGCTCATGATAATTGACCCACGCATCATCGGATTAAGGCATGGCTGGATAAGGTTATTGCCTCAACCTGATGATCCCGGGAATCCAGACCACCCGTCGGTCAGCCCCCGGTCTGCCCTATGCGAGTCTCGCATAGTCCCTTAAGTTGACTTCTCCCTCGAACGGTCTACCCGCGAAGAAATCCACAAGGGCCTTCAGCGTCATCGAACCTATCCGATGGTATCCGTAATAGCCGGAGCCCGAGATGTGGGGCGTTATGATGACGTTATCGAGTTTCCGAAAGGGACTGTCAGGAGGTAACGGCTCAGGATCCGTCACATCCAACACCACGATGTTCCTACCTTCCAAGCACTTATCAAGCAAGGCCTCGTGATCGATGACGCTCCCCCTAGAGGTGTTGATGAGTATGGCGCCATCCTTCATTAACGCCAGTTGCCCCCTGCCTACCATGTGATATGTCTCGTCCGTACTCGGTGCATGGATCGTGATGAAATCGCACTGCGAGAACAATCCATCCAAGCTCGTCTTCTCGATAGCAAGTCTACTCGCATCTGACTCGGGGAGATATGGGTCATACACGAGTATCTTGGCATCGAATGGCCTCAGGAGCCTGATGACGTGACGACCGACCTTGCTGGCACCTACTATGCCAACTTTACTCCCGCTAAGATATTGGCCGTTTGTGGGTATTGCCCGATCACGCCATACGCCCCTGGTGCGTATTGAAAGGGCATGGTCCATGAATCTTCGGCTTGCCATTATCATGTATCCGATGGCGGACTCGGCGACATTGTAGGCTATTGCATCGTTTGCGCTGAAAACGCGAATCCCCATGGGAATTACGTAATTTTCGACGATGTCCTTAGAGAGCATGTATTTCACAGAGCCCGCTGAGTGAGCGATGATCCGAAGCCTACGCGCATTCCTAAAGACAGATCGATCAAGTGCGGGCGTTCCCCAACCCGTCACCAACCCATCGAATTCGCCTATCTCTTCAGCTACCTGCCCAGTCGTGTAATCGACTTCTTCTCCATTGACCTTTACGTCGAAATCCCCCAAAAGGAGATCATATGTTTCAGGCTGGAAGACCAGACCAGAGTGGCTCGGCTTTGGCAAGTATAATAAGTGAGGTTTATCCATGTGGACGAGCATCTCCTGCCGCCGAACATGGCGGAGTCCATTCTATATCGGTTTCCATCTTCGCCGTCGCCCATTCGGGAACCCCCAGGTTGAAGTATCCGAGGAAGGGAGCGACGGCCTTGCACTGTGTGATCTCTTGGGGATGTGTTTAAGAAGTACCATTTGAGTGGGTGAGCAGACGCCACATGAGCCGGTTGAGGTGTCCGAGGTGCAATGCCAAAATACCCGAGTTTTTCTCATACTGTCCCAATTGCAGCCTCTCGCTCCAAATCGAATACTGCCCCAATTGCCGCGAGCAGCAAGTATTCACAACTGACGGCCAGTGCCTCAGATGTGGATTCCGGCCCAGCATCTTGATACCCGTGACCGCCCTGCCTCCCCCGCCGCCTCCTCCGCCGCCACCCGAGATCAAGTCGGGTGAGAGCGAGGACATACTCTCCATCGTCAAGAGGCAATTCCAAGTCCTGGAGGCTGTCAATGAACCCGGCTTCCTCAGCTTCTCGGTCGCCGACGGTTTCAACAAGAGGAACTTCGAGGCTTTGGTCAAGGATCTAGATGAAAAGGGATACATACCCTTTCTCAGGAGGAGGGGTGGCAGGACAGTCGTAACGATCGGCAAAATTCCCCCCGAGCATATGAGGCCTGGCAGGCTCTCCCTACGTTTCCTGGGGATGAGGCGAATATGGCTGTGGCTCTTCATCACAACGTGCCTTACAGTCCTGCTATCCGGTTACTTCATGAGCATCGAGATGGTCGAGCAGAGGTTGATGGACCCAAGTGTAAACGCGCTCATCATCTCCACGGTTTCGTTCATGGTGTCGATGATCGCCATATTCGGTGTCCACGAACTTGGCCACAAGTTGGCTTGCCTAGTCCACAAGTCAGAGTCCACTCCCCCATACTTCATACCTGGTCCTCCACCTCTCGGCACCTTCGGCGCCGTCATCATTCAGTCAAAACCGATTATCAATCGGGACGAGTTGTTCGATCTAGGCGTCAGCGGGCCGCTTACTGGCCTCATCATTGCCGCCGCCGTTTCCGCAATCGGTTTGAGGTTTTCAATGGTATCGAATAACCCCATCGAGGGCCTAGTCGAGCTGCCTACGTCGCTCTTCTTCAACCTCATAGAGAATGTATTCGCCCCCAACGTCCCAAGGGGGTATAGGCTCATAGCGGGCCCCATCGCATATGCAGGTTGGGCTGGTTTCTTGCTGACCTATCTGCAGCTTCTCCCCGTCTGGCAACTCGATGGCGCTCACGTCTCCTACGCTGTCTTCGGAAGGAAGTTCCAAAAGGCCCTTTGGGCAATTGGGCTGATCCTAATGTTCCTTTCCGGCTTTTACCTGATGGCTTTACTCATCTTGACCTTCATGTCGATGCAGAGGAGTGTGCATCCTGAGCTCTTGGATGAGGTGTCTCCACTAAGCACGTCGAGGAAGATCCTCTATTCAATCGTCCTTTTCGCTACCATAGGCAGCATGACGATAAGCGTCGTATAGTCTGGCGTATCTAGCCGAATGCACATAACTTCCTTTTGATGAAGCAGTCTTTGCATAATTTACATTTATTACCCAATCGGCATGTAAAATTGCATTCTGCGAAGTAGTCAACTTCGTTGCCACATCCATCGCACTTGATCTCCCCCTTCCTGGCCAGAGGTATCCATCTTTTAGTAACGGCTTCCCAATCAACGTCGAGTGAGGCCTTTTTCTGAGGTATCGGCTGCGTCGTAATGGGCGGAATGGACTCACGCGGCGGAGGCAGGGGGACCTCCCTTTTAGGCTCCGGCAGGCAATCGAGTTTAATGCTCACCAAATCCATCCCCCAATCGCCCATGCGCTTCGTCAGTGACTCCCGGGCTTGCTGCGTGATTGACAACGAATCCCCTGACCTCGATTTGGCTATCCCCGCTACCGTCTCCTCGATCAACTCATGGATTTTCCGATCCAACTCCTTTTCACTGCTCACGTTCCCCTCAAGGATCAGATTCCTCACCATGATGCCAGGGTCAGTGACCCTGAAGTGGAGCGTGCAGTCGAAGTCCAACTTTTTACCACCACCAGTAGGTATGGCCGACAACTTCCGCGAGGTTTCGAACTCCCTCAGGTCCACCCATACTAGTTCGAGCTTCTGATCTCTTGGGGGCCCTTCCTTCCTCGCGTCGTGGTCACGCTTCACCAGCCATTTCCCGTTTGGGATTATGGCACGAGGCCTTTCCTCGACCAAGATGACCACCTTCTCGTGCTCACGGACACTCAGTCCCTCGATCATCGCCATGTTCTGGAATCCATCATCTGGGGTCGATGGGTCTGGAATCCTCCAGATCATTCCGAGGCGTTTCTCATGGTCCCAGCCTACTAATTCAGTCTGATCGATTATCGACTTCGGGACTGCTGATGCAGGAAGCACCCCAGCTGATATTTGAGCGAATTCGGACTCGAGCTCCATTGAAGACATCAAGCTGGGTCACATCAGTCCATGGCAATAGCAGTCGAGTTATGGCTTGGCTCCTTTTAGATATTTCTATCGACCTTCGTTGATATCTCTATTTTAATGCCGTTTACGTCCTTATCGATAGGGCAGATGGGCAAACGGACCCCGCTATCCACCCTAATAAACGGCCTGAGCGCATACAGGCTAACGTCACCATTATACGGATAGAATGATTCCAGGTGAAGGCCATCACTTGAGCAGCACGATTTTGGGCATCCTGCAAGGTGGCGGTTCCTGACGCATCGAACAAGCTATTTGTCAATCGCATTCATCTTTTCGCGTATGTTGAACCGAAACCACTTGTTATTTCTCCGGAAGTAACCATAATGTCCATACTTTGTGTCCGAAAATATCGGTTCATCCTTATCGGTACTGCCAATGGATTGCCATGTCCTGCCGAATATGCGCGTGAATCTGGGTGGTTGTCGGACCTCTTTCGCCCTGACTTCCTTTCCAACAAGTCCCAACCCCGATGCGATCCCTACCGTTATGATGTCGAGTCTAGAACGTTTGAACTTACCTCCGCCCATCATGAGGGATAAAAGGTCACTCTCATAACCCGTATCTGTAGGGAATCTGAGCCTTTCCAGACATCCTCTATGCGTCTTGATCGTGACGTTCTCCCCCTTCGTCGTAACAACCTTAATCGTCGCCCAGTCTTCGTCAGCGCCAATGCCACGCTGACATAATCTGCATATCGGTATCATATCGATGGACTCCTGCCGTCCCCGAACTTCCATCCTCCCTTCTAGGCTCTTAACCATATCGCCTACACTCTGTTAAAAGATTTTCTCTTCAAAAATAAGATAGGGCCTCTCTTGATCATCACGATCGGCAACGACATGATGGGAATTCCATCACGCCCCTGAAATGATGATAAGTTTAATATCACATGTCGATTCGACTCCCTTGGTTATGATGCTTAAACCTGAGATCGGGATGGCCGTCATCTACCACCCCTACGAAGAAGGGGCCGAGGGGGCATCGAAGCTTCTTGAAAAAACAGGACATACATTGGAAGGCCTTGGTCTGAACGTAATATCTTCTGATCGTCCCATCCACGATGAGCGAACGGCGACGTTGGCCGGTAGGAAATTCAAAGAGGGAGGGGTCGACCTAATCTGCCTTGCGCTGGCAACCTGGGGCTCAGATCACATAGTGTTGGATATGCTTGAGCACGCAGACGTTCCTGTCATCACCTGGGCTTTTCCGGGCATCAATACAGGCTCTCTCTGCGGTTGCCAGCAGATCGACTGCGTGTTGAAGGAATTGGGCAAGGAGTACATGTTCGTCTACGGTGACTCTCCTCATGCACTCAAAGAGATCCGATCCTACTCTCGGGCGGTCGCATTGAAGAGGAAATTGAGGAACATCCGCTTGGGGTTGGTCGGTCATAGAACCGAAGGTATGACCGAAGTCTCCTATGATGAATTTGCACTGAAATCCGCCATAGGACCACGCATTGTCCACATCGGAGCAGACAAGCTCAAGGAGGGGATCCGGGGGATATCCGATGGAGAAGCGGAGATACAGTGGAAGGAGGTAATCAAGAAGGTGGGGGAAGTGAATGTCAAGAGGCAAGAGGGCCTATACTCGATTAAGGCCTACATGGCCCTTAAACACCTGGTTATGAAGTACGGCCTTTCTGGATTGGCGATGGGATGTTATCCTGACCTGATGGGCATAGTTTGCCTGGCTCATTCACTACTGGACGAAGAGGGAGTGATGGCCTCATGTGAGGGGGATGTCAATTCAACTGTGGCGATGCTCATGATATATGAGCTGACCGGTAAACCCGTTCACAATACGGACCTGCTCGCCATCCACGAGGGGGATGATTCTGCAGTCTTTTCGCACTGCGGCTCAGGTGGCTTCTCGCTGGCAGAAAGGCGAGCGGATATAGAACTTGCCCCCGTGAGGTTGGCCCATAGTGGAGTGTGCGTTTTATTCCCCTCAAAGCCCGGCACTGTGACGCTCCTCAATCTCGTCGGCCGCAAGGACACTTATAGGATGTTCGTCATCACCGGACGGGCGGTGCCAACGAAGATGGTCTTCCCCGGAAATCCGATTAAGGTCAAGCTGCCGATCAGCACGGGCGAATTCCTCGGGGAAGTGGCCAGACAGGGTTTCGGTCATCATTGGATGATCGGGTATGGGGATGTGAGTGAGGAACTGCTTCAGCTTGGGCACCTATTGGGCATCCAAACGGTCTCAGCTCAGAGGGCGTGAGTTAAGAGTTGCCGTCGTGAACCCCCCCGAATACTCGGCATACAACAGTTTTATAAGTGGGCCTTTAAACTTGCGAATATCTTCGCGTTCAGATATCGGTGACCACGGTATTGGGCGAAATTCCAATCATGAAAATACGGCCCGAGTCTCTAAAAACGACGAAGAGCTTCGCCCAATCTGTAACGGCATTCAAGAGGCTGATCGGGTATCACAGCGGATACATGATTTACATGATCGCGATAATCATCCTCTCGATCATGAGGTCGTACTTATTCACGCTTGAGCCGCTATATACTTCATATATAATCGACAGAGTAATAGTTGGTGGGAACTACGACCTTTTGATGAACTACTTGATGATTATTTTCGCAGTGGGCACTGGGTTTGCGCTTGTGAATTTCCTCGTGGCTTCAATAAATGGCATGGTGGCCCAATACATAGTACGCGATATCAGGTCTGGATATTATTCATCTCTTCAGTCAAAATCGTATAGTTTCTATGATTCGGTCTCGGTGGGGGACCTCGTATCGAGGGCTACGATGGATCTACAAACGGCCGACGCCTTCTTGAGGGTGTGGGTGGGAACTATTTCGAACGCCATATTCTCGCTGATCGCGATTTTTATTACAATGTATTCTATAAGCCCAACGATGACCCTCATCTCGCTGCTGCCAATGCCCTTCATCTTCTACTTCACAACTAGACTTTGGGTAAGGACGATGCAGCTCTTCAGGACGATGCAGCTCATACTCGGGAAATTGAGCACGTATGTCCAACAGAACATACTCGGGATGAAGACGGTCAGAATATTCAGAAGGGAAAAAGACCTGCTCGATGGGTTCAAGAAAATGGAGCAGATGTTCGTCGATACGGCCATAAAGGCTGGGAGGATCCAATCGATCTACATGCCCCTATCTCCCACGTTGTTGACGCTCGGGATCGTCGTAGTCTACGTATATTCGGCATATTCGATAGCCGCTTTGGGTTTGGTGTTGACGATCGGCGACATAATCCTATTCGCCAGGTTCATGATAAGGCTAACATTCCCCCTCAGGGATCTCAGCATGTTATTGGGTACGTGGTTAAACGCCTCGGCAGGGCTTGAGAGGGTCTTCGAGATCATGGACGTCCCGAGGAGCGTGCAGGACTCGCCAGACGCGAAGGACATAACGATCAAGGGGGGAAAAGTCGAATTCAGGGGCGTAACTTTTGGCTATGTGAAGGAGAGGACAATACTGAAGGATGTGGGTTTCACGGCCAGCCCGGGGGAGAAGATAGCCATCCTCGGGGAGACCGGGTCTGGCAAGACCTCCCTGACCTACCTGATCCCACGATTTTACGATCTGAATTCGGGCAGCATACTCATAGACGGTGTGGATTTAAGGGACTTCAAGCTCGCCTGCCTTCGAAAGCAAATAGGCGTTGTCCTGCAAGATGTTTTTTTGTTCTCAGGCACGATCAAGGACAACATCGCGTTCGGCAGGCCCGATGCCTCATTGGACGAGGTTGTGAAAGTAGCTTCGGCTGCCAAAATAAGGGATTATATCGAATCCCTACCGGATGGCTATGATACAATGGTGGGCGAAAGGGGGGTTACGCTGTCCGGCGGCCAACGTCAGAGGATAACGATAGCCAGGGCGCTTCTCACCGATCCCAAGATATTGATAATGGACGATTCCCTTTCCTTCGTGGACGCGAAGACAGAACAAGCCATACAATCGGCAGTTGAGGAGGCGATGAGGGGAAGGACCACATTCATAATAGCCCAAAGGCTCTCCACAATAAAGAACGCGGACAAGATACTTGTATTGCGTGATGGCGCCGTCGTCGAATTCGGAAGACATGAGGAACTCATGTCGGTTGACGGCACTTACAAGAAGATCTATGAGACCCAGTTCCTCGGCAAGGGCCCTCTGGAGGGGATTGGGAAATCGGGGGATGGCATGTAATGTCGAGCCAATATGGTGCGTTTTCGACCAAGCAAGAAGAGGAGAAGAAGAGGACGATCCCAGATAGGATATTAATAAGAAGAGCCTACCACTATATCAGGCCATTTAGGAGGAATTTCTTCATCGGCATCATGGCAATAGTGCTGGGCTCATTGACCGGTCTTGCCGCACCTTACATGCACAAGGTGGCAATTGATCAGATAATACTGTCCAGGGACCTATCCGGATTCCTTTGGTGGATACCGATTTTTGTGACGGTTGTCCTCGTCAACTACTTCCTGCAGCATGTCCAGATATTTCAGATGAGAATAGTGGGGGAAAATACGGTCGCCAGGATGAGGGACGAGATAATGGAAAAGCTGCAGGTAATATCCTTGAGATATTTCTCAGAGGGGGAGATCGGCAGGATCCTCTCCAGGCCAATAAACGATGCGAACACCATCAGGATATTCCTTAGGATGGGGTTCACAAGCGTGCTCCTTGATACGTCTTCAATAGTGGGCGCCTTTCTAATCATGTTCGTTCTCGATTTGCGGTTATCGGTTGCTGCGCTTTCGATATTGCCTGTGGCCATGGTTGTGGTCTGGTACCTCGGGAGATACTCGAGGTCAGCATATAGAAGGGCACTGAGCACTTTGGGGGGATTGACTGCGAGAATGCAGGAGGACCTTGCGGGCATAAAGGTCACTCAGGCCTTTGTGCAGGAATCCACCGCAAGGGAAGCGTTCGAGAAGAAGCAGAATGATGTCATAAATGCCAATAAAAGGGCGATACTCATCTCAGCCTCTTACCAACCCATGATCATTGTATTGAGGATAATAGGCAGTTTGATTATATTGTGGTATGGGAGTTCGTTCGTTGTATCGGGGACTATGACGATTGGGACGCTAGTGGCCTTCACGGAGTACCAATTCTCCTACTTCATGCCTCTGGTAGAGTTGATCGCGATGTACGATCAATATCAATCGGCGATGGCGGCGATCGAAAGGCTATTCGACCTTGTTGATACTAAAGTCGAAGTCGTCGATGCGCCAATTGAGGGGAAGATTGGATTATGATAGAAGAGGTCAAATTCGAGAACGTGACGTTCGGATACGATCAGAGGATCCCGGTATTGAGGAATGTCAGTTTCGAATTGAGGCGGGAACATAAATTGGCAATAGTGGGACCAACGGGCGCTGGCAAAAGCACGATCATAAACCTCTTGGCAAGATTTTACGATCCGAATGAGGGCATGATATCGATCAATGGGCACGACATAAGGGATATATCGCTCAATTCGCTGAGGGAAAACATCAATATAGTATTACAGGATTCGTTCCTTTTTCCGATATCCGTCAATGAGAACATAAAGTTTGGAAGACCTGAGGCGTTGGACGCAGATATGATCGAGGCTGCAAAAACTATCGGTGCCCATGACTTCATAATGAAGCTCCCTGGCGATTATGATTACGTGTTACAGGAGGGGTCCTCGAACATATCCATCGGCCAAAGGCAATTAATTAGCTTTGCCAGGACCTTGCTCACAAATCCGCAGATCCTGGTCCTTGATGAAGCAACGTCCTCAATTGATCCGTATACCGAATTGGTGATACAAAGTGCATTGAAGAAACTCCTGAGCGGCAGGCTGACCATAATAATAGCTCACCGGCTTTCGACGATCAGATTATGTGATGAGATCCTCGTCATCGACCATGGGGTGATAGTTGAAAGGGGCACTCACGAGGAACTGATGAAAAAAGAGGGCTTGTATAGCGCGTTCTATAAACTGCAATTCAGAGAGGAAATAGGACTGGTCAAGGTGTAATTATCCCCTATTCCACTCAGCCCCTCGACCTGCCCCTCAGGCGTTAACTTTAAGAGAGTTCCGATCTTTGTGAATCTGAATGCCATTGGGAAGGGTCAGAATTGGAATTGTTGGAGCTGGTTATGCTGGGAATGTACACGCGGAGAACCTCAGTAGGAACCCCAGCGTGGAACTTAGAGCGATCTGTGAATCAAGGCCCGATGACGCGAGGCTTTTCAGCAACCGATATGGTACAAAAATATATTCGGACTATCGTGAGTTACTGTCAGATACTGAAATCGATGCCGTCTACATCACTACGCCAAATTACCTTCATGCCCAGCAGGCCATTGCGGCCATGGAAAAGGGCAAGGACGTCTTCTCGGAAAAACCCATGGCGACGAGTTTAGGGGAGGCCAAGGACGTCCTTAACGTGGCAGGCAAGGCCGGAGTGAAGTATCAGATCGGTTTGAGCCGTCGCTTCTGGCCAGTCTACAAATACGTCAAGGGATTGATAGGTGGTGGGGCCTTAAATCCGTATCTTGCCGACATAAAGATGTCGAGGGGAGAGCTCAAGAGGCCGAGCTGGGTCTCGGACGAAAAGGTCTCGGGGGGATTCCTATATGAGAGCGTCCTGCACATCCTAGACCTCGTCAGATGGCTCATGGGCGATATCGAAACGGTTTACTGCGAGGCAAAGTCCTCGATCTATAAGCAGCTCGATGATTTCGCGATTATCCTGAAGACCGCGGATCGCAAGATGGCGTCGATCACATCATCAGCGCATGCCACTTGGGTCTTCCCGTTTGAGAGGGTGGAACTCTATGGGGACCATAGTTGCGTTATTACGGAGGAGATGGCGAGGGTCACCTATTCAAGAGGTTTGGAGAAGGAAGTCGAGATTCGTGATTTCTCCCAACTCCCCCGGAATCGGTCTTGGGGATTCGAGGAGGAGGACGGGCTTTTCGTGGATTCGATACTGTCCGATTCGAAGATCGCCGTTGACGAGGTTGAGGCATACAAATCGATTGAGCTGGTCGAAGCGTGCTATGGATCGGCAAGGATTGGGGGGCCGATGAGGCTACCACTGTAGATTGCAGTAACGCATAATAGCGAAGAGGGCATGTGTTGGATATGCAAAACTGGAAATTCCCACCCGAAGGCAAGATGGAAAGCGATAGCGGCATCTACTTGCAGAACATGACGGGAAAGCAGGTGGAGGAAAGGCTCAAGAGGAACGATATAATAATCATACCAATCGGTTCAACCGAGGCCCATGGCCCTCACGCGCCTTATGGCGAGGACACGTTCCTCGTGACAAGGATGTCCGAGATGGTCGCCGAACGAGTGGGTTGCACCGTCGCACAACCGATGTGGTACGGCTCCCACCCATATCACCACATGGGAATGCCCGGCACTGTCGTCGTTGATGACGACGTATTCAAGGCCTACATTCGCTCCATCATGGCCGGCCTTTGGAACGCGGGGTTCAGGAAGCAGATCCTGTTAAATGGCCATGGACAGGAATACGTAATCCCCTCGGCCATCCATCAGTTCGCGAAGAGATATCAGGTCCCCGGCATATTCGTCAACCTGAATTGGTATCACGCCATACCACAGCATGTCAAGAGCAGGGAATTCGGGGGGCCCTTCGAGACCCCCTTCATCCATGCCGATGAAGTTGAGACATCGTATAGCCAAGCGCTCTTCCCGAAACTCGTGCACATGGAAGACGCCATCGACACGAAGCCCTATGGCTTTATCGAGAGGCAGGGGGATCATGTTGATAAGGCAGGGAACGTCTACCAGAAACCCATTGCCTGGTATGGCCAGGTAGGGCTGGGCCCGATCGAGATCTACGCCTATCCGGAAGGCGTTGTCGGCAAGGCCACTTTGGCCAATGCCGAGAAGGCCAAGCAGGGCTTGGCGGCCCTCCTCGACTACATCGTCGATCTGCACGACGCGATACTCGAGAAGTTCCCCCCTGGTGAACTCCCTCCCATTGAGCAGGTGACCCAGAGGGGGAGAGAGGAGATCGAGGGCATATTGCGTGGCCCACTCAAAGGCGGAAGGCACATCTACACCCTGGCATATCCGCCCTGAGAGCGCGATCCGTTATTAGGGCTTTACCGTTATCTTAGAATCCAACCTCTTCGATGCCTGTCTGATAGCATCCATGAAGTCGGAGAGAGCGTATCTGCGCGTTATTATCTTGGTCATGTCCATCTTTCCGGAAGCGAACAGCCTAATCACGCTAGGGAATATGCCAGAACCCGAATGCCCCTGACTGCCGAATATCTGGCTCGCCCTGACCTGGAATGATTCCAAGTAAATTGCCACTCGGACATCAGCCCTTCCGATTACGGCGATCTTCCCACCGATCGCCAGGGACTTCTCCATATCTGGCAGGGTCTTGTCCGGGGCACCGGCAGCCTCCACATGCATATCGGCCCCTGAGCCGCCGGTCAACTCCAGAACCTTCTCAAATGCGCGCGTGCCTTTCCTGGACAGATCTACCGTATTGAACGCGTAATCCGCACCGACGAGCTTGGCGACCTGAAGCCTTGGATCGGATATGTCGAAACAGATCACCCTTTCAGCGCCGGCGGCCTTGGCGAGGGCGACGGAGGCTAGGCCAATCGGGCCTGCGCCATAGACTACTACATTCGCACCAGGCCTGAAGCCCCCTGCCCTTATGAAGAGGGCATTATAGGAGACGGCAGTTGGCTCGGTCAACGAACCCGCTTCATACGCTTTCTCCTCACTTCCATAAACCGACATCAGGTCATTGATCTTCCAACAATACTTCTGGTGGACGGCGATATATTCTGCAAAGCCGCCATTGACCGTAAATCCTACCTCCTCGAGATTCCTGCATTGATTCGGGTAACCTGTCCTACAGGGATCGCATTCGCCACACCACCACATCTCCTCGGCCGTCACCATGTCCCCAGCCTTGAAGTCAACCACCTCATCTCCAACATGGACGACTTCCCCGCTGAACTCATGGCCTAACACGACGGGCAACTTTGTCAGACCCGGATAGAGCATGTACCCCTCAGCGTCTGTTTCGAACATGTGAACATCGGATCCGCAAATGCCACAGGCCTTGACCTTGATCAGGAGGCCCTTCGCCCCAACGCGGGGGGGATCCAATTCGGTCAGCCGCAGACCGGGATTGTGCCATATCCTGCTCCCCGAGACGGCCCTCTTCTCAACCTCATCACGCTTTGCGGTGATGAAACCAGTTCTAGGCTTCCAGGTGGCCTCAAGAAGCGATGCCTTCATCAAATCACCCGAAGGGGATTGCCTTCGAATCTATAAAAGACTTGGCTCACATGGGTTGGGATTCCGAGGCCATCAGGTCTGGTTCGCCAAAGGGTTTACTTATATGCGAGAGAAGTAGGCGCCAATCTCGTGTATATGTTCTTGACATCACCATGGTCGAAGAAAATTTCACCATGCAGGCGGCCTAGATGAAGATATCCATGGTGGCCTCGAGTGCCATAGGTTATCCTCTTCCGGAAGGTGCGCTCGAATCCGATGAAATGCGCCAAGTAGAGGGCGCCTTTTCCCGACTCGCGAGGCTGGGCTACGATGGGGTCGAGCTCTCGATAGAGGAGCCATTCAGAACGAAAGCCAGCAGGATATCGGGGATCTCGAGGAAATATGGAGTTGAGATCCCGGCCATAGGAACGGGACTCATCTACGCTCGCAGGAGGCTAAGCCTTTCCGAACCAGAGGAATTCAAAAGGATGAGGGCCGTTAAGATGCTGACGAGGACGATCGAGATCGCGGCCCATCTCAACTCACTTGTGATTGTGGGACTCGTGAGGGGGAAGGTGGGTTCTCAACGCAAGCGAATGGGGAAGTTGAGGAGGAGCATGAGGGAATGCGATGGCGTGGCTGAACGCGAAGGCGTTCAACTGGTCATCGAGCCTTTAAACAGGTATGAGGCGGATAACATAAACAATGTTGAGGAAGCCCTCGGATTGATATCGGATTTGAACCTAAGATGTACTGGCCTTCTGCTTGACACGTTCCACATGAACATAGAGGAGCGATCAGTCGAAGATGCCATCAGGAGGGCAGGGAGGAGGCTCATGCACGTGCACATAGCGGATACCAATAGATTATGCCCTGGGAAGGGCCACATGCAATTTGGCAATGTCATTAAGGCGATTGCCGAAAGGGGATACGACCGCTACCTATCCGCTGAGATACTGACCTCTCCCAGACCGATGATGGACGCTCGTATGACGATTGGCCACTTGAGTAAATTATTGGCAGAGGATCCACATTATATCGCGGGCCATGTTTAACGCCCTGCCATGATCGTCGTTAAATCGCGAGCCTTGGGATCTTATTGTCTCTCAGGGTCTTCCTATGATGGAAGTAGCAGACCGTCACGAGGTTCTCGAAGCTATTGGTGCCACCCTTCTCACGAGCTATTATATGGTGAACTTCTGGCCTCTCTCGCGAATAGCATCCCTTCACTCTACATTTGCCAACGTCCCTGAGTAACACGAGTTGGCGCATCGTCGACCAAGATCTCGTCTCGGGTTCACGGCTCCCCTTCGCCCTGAATCCTTTACGAAGCGCAAGCCACTCGTGCCAAGAGAGGTGGTCATAAAATCGGTCGAGATGCCAATAGGTTGCTCCGCAGCCGGGGCACTTGAGGAGTTGCCCCTTAACTATCTCGGTGAACAGGAACTCCGCGCGGGGATCGTCCGGTTCCAGGTTTGCGGAGACCAATGCCCTTCGGCGCGCCTTTGCGCCCTTCAACGCGGCCGCCCAGTCCCCGAGGCAGATGGCCAGAATGGCCTCGTTCGTAAAAATGTCAGCTTCGCCTCCAAAAGGTCCCTGAAGAAGTCATCCTCGTGATCATATCGCCTCCTCAGCAGCCTTGAGGCCACTTGGGGACCGACGCCGAAGACCATGAGTGCCTTAACGGCCTCTTTGCCATGCGTCAGGACGAGATCGGCATTTCGGCCCGCATCCATGAGGGCCGCCTTCTCCTTCTCAGTAAGCCGGGATTTACGAAGGTGCTTGGTGAGGATCTTCCTCAGATCGCTATTGGGTCTTCCTGAGACATAGATTACCCGAGCCGAACATTTCAGGCAGGCCAGTCCATCGGGGAGATCCGCAAGCCTCGATTTGTACATCGTTGCCCCGCAGTTCATGCACAACATGTGAACGTGGGACGAGAGTACCTTCCCCTTAAGCCGTTTGGCGCTATCCCACTCGAGCGTCCTGGGTGCCATGAGTTCTGGGAATTCGATGAACTTCGTCAGTATGTGCCGAGAGATCGGCGTGGGTGCCTCTGCTGAGACATGCGTCGACACAACGATCTCCCCGCCCTGAATCCCCCCGAAGACCCTCCTCATATTAGCGAGGTCTACCTTCTCGGTCAGGGCTTCGCGTATGGTCTCCGTGAAGATGGGCGTGCCGAAAAACCTTAACGAAAGTTCCGAGAGCTCTTTCTCGCTGAGCATCTGTCCCCTCTGGACTGCCCCAAAACGCTCGGCCACGAACTTCAAGTTGTATGAAAGGGGGAAGCGAGTCGCCAGATAACGCCTAAAGGCAGCTTCTGCGGCCTGAGGTGACTGTTTGAAGATCGCCTTCGCGTACATCGTGAGAGCCTCTTCCGATAATGTGGAAGGGAACTCGACGAGGATCCTGTACCCATCGTTCCAAGCCCTGACGCTTAATCCGAGTTCGATGAGCCGGTCATTGATGGCGAAGAGGATGGCCCGATTGACGAGTTCCCCGAAACAACTGTTGATTATCATGTATGGGCCGAACCCCTCCACCAGTATGAGCTGGTCGGAGGGCACTGGCGCGCCGATCGCCATCTGTTCCTCTACCTCCTCTACGAACATGCGGATTCCATGAGTGTCTGTTGCCAATTCCTCAAATAACGTGGCCGTAACGTCATCAGCGCCCCTGTTCGAGAGGCGGGCGAAGGCCTCTCTGCGGATCCCCCCGACCCTGATGGCCAAATCATATGACACGGGCAGCAGCTCTCCCTCCCAGCCTGGAATGGCGGCCGTCGGATCGGCTACGGGAACGACGTACACTTCGCCATCCTGCGATAACTGCTCGATCGTCCACACCATCCCCCTGACTATGAACTTCAAACCCACCCTCGCCTTTGTGGACACGAATTCATCGCCCAGGGTGCCGACGAAGCTTTCACTCGAAACGTCGATTATCGGATATCGCCTTTCATCGGGTATCGTCGATAGGTTCTCATAATAATATAGGCGAGTTGCTGGCAGAGCTGAGACGCGGTCAGCCGAGACCCTTAGCTTCCTTAACCCCTGCATGTAGTCCAGGACAAGGTCGAGGTCTTCCCGAGGTAGGGCTCTGAACGAGTATGATCTCCTCAATACTTCGAATACGAAGTCCTTCTCGACGGACCCGTAATCCATCGCCAGGCCAGCGCACTGGTGTGCGAGCACGTCAAGGGCGTTCTCATGCGGCACGACGGGCTCCATGAATCCATCCCTAGCCGCCATCACCCCAGCCAAGGCCTCCACGAAATCGTCTGTAGAGGCGCAAACGACGGTCCCAACGGACCTCCTGCCGATCCTGTGGCCTGACCTCCCAACTCGCTGAATGAGCGAGATCACTTGTCTCGGCGAAAGGTATTGGAGGACGAGGTCGACGGTACCGACGTCTATTCCGAGCTCGAGCGTCGATGTGCATATGATTGCCTTCAACGAGCCGCCTTTGAACTCATCTTCCACCCTCTGCCTCTCCTCCCTTGAGAGCGAGCCATGGTGCACGCCTACGCGCTTGTCCAGCATGTTAAACCTCAAGCCGAGCATCTCCGCATGCTGCCGGCTATTGACGAAGATCAGCGTCGAGGTGTGGCCGTCCACAAGTCCCTTCATATACAATATCCTGGCAGCAGCTTCGGGGGAAGTGTACAGCTGCTCCGATGCCCTTCTGGCCTCTTCGCTAGGCGATGGCCAGACGACGCGGTACTCATACTCCTTCGGCGTCGCTACTTGGATGGTGACGGCCTCCCTGCCAGCCCCGCAGAGAAAGCCCGCGACGGTCTCCGGACTGCCGATTGTGGCCGATAGGCCGATCCTCTGGAACTCATAGCCAGTGACCTCGCGAAGCCGCTCCAGGGCAACTGTAAGTTGAGCCCCCCTCTTGGACTCTGCAAGGCTGTGGACTTCATCAACTACGACCCATCTCACGGATTCGAGATGGCGGCGCATGGCCCTGGATGGAAGCATGGCTTGGAGCGTTTCGGGCGTCGTGACTAGAATGTCGGGCGGATGAGACGATTGTCGCCTTCTCTGGGCAGGGGGCGTGTCACCGTGTCGCACATCGAGCCCGAGTGACAAGAGGTCCGCCCAAAAGCGAAGCCTTCTCAGCATGTCCCGATTCAGAGCCCGGAGAGGGGTAATGTACAGGAGTGAGATGCCGTTCCGCCGTTTCAGTTGAATCAGCATATCGAGGATCGGCAGAACCGCGGCCTCGGTCTTTCCTGTGCCAGTAGGAGCTATGAGGAGGACGTGTCGGCCCTTAAGTATCGGCTCGAAGGCCTCTGTCTGAATATCAGTGGGCGTCTCCAATCCCAGTTCGTTGAGGCCGGTGCGAATGGGCTCTGAGAGCAGTTCGAAGCCAGAGGCCAATTCCTACGCCATCGGTGTGAGGGATTATAGACCTAGAGAAAAACCTTCGGCTTACACTCCTGTCGGCTATGAGTGGTTATGGCCATTACAGAGCTTTCTGACGAATGGCGTTCGCTCGGGCGAAGTATTCTTCTCGCGTCTCGAGTTTGAACTCCCTAATGACATCTTTGACGGTGACGTGTCGAATATTGGAATACAAAGCAAAGATGGCCTCGGGGGTAGCGACATCGATCTCGATGCCCGGACCGTATTTATTACGCATCCCCTCCCATTTCTCATTATTGTAATCGATGTGAAGGAGCTCGAAGTCCAAGTTGACGACCTTTGATATTATGGGCATGAAGGCACTCGACCTCACAAGCGCTCTTCCGAGGGGGTCAACTATGGAGCTCCCATCACCCGTAAAGGCAGATGCCATGAAAAAACCCAGATCGTGCGCCCATATTGAGAGTTGGAGCCCCCCGGGATACATGGACGGGAAGAACACGAGCTTGGCACCCCTCCCCCTGAGGCCTTCTCCGACATCCCTGAAATTCAGGTCGAAACATATGGAGAACCCAACGGGGCCAAAATCCGTCTCGAAAACGGCCGGTTCGGTCCCCGGTGTTATCCCAGCCTCTATCTCGTAGATCGTTGGATGGATCTTGTGGTATGAGCCGACTGCCCTTCCAGTTCTATCTATGAGGACGGCCGAGTTGTAGGTCCTTCCCCCAAGCCTCTCCACCATTGGGGAGACAACGTACATCTTGTGCCTCTTGGCGACATCGCCTAACGCCTCCGTAGTGGGCCCTGGCACGGTCTCTGCCGACTTGAACCACTCCTTGGTCTCAAGTCCGAGGCCTGTGAACGTCTCAGGCAGGCACACTATGTCGGGCTCATCGAGCGCCGCCTTCTCGACGAGGTGGAGTGCGGCCTTCCTGTTGCCATCTATCTTCTCCTCCGTCGAACCTCCTTCGCCACTGCCTGAGAAGGATATGGTGGAGACCCTGACCGCGCTTACCAAAAATGCAACCTCGTGTGGCCGCGCACCAGGCTCGGCTCTTAAGATTTTCGTGGTAGACGTTTTTATCCGGGTTACGGATAGTAATTCCATTAGAATTTATAAGCGAGGGCAATTCAAGAAACGTTGAATTGGCAACAGCAGAAGACAAGATATGAATCCCATCACGACCACAGTGAATGCCGAGATAAATTGGCTAGACATAGGGCGTTGCATAATCGATGACAGCACGAGATCTAGGGTCGGATTTCGTCGAGGTAACGGAGGTTCCACCAAAGATGGCGAACAGAATCGCACAATCTTCCAAGACGGATTCGGAAGGGAAACTGGGATCGACGACCGTTACTTGATAGGTCGATAATCACCGGCAATAGGACGATAATTCTGGACAACCTTCATAAGGTTAGTTGCTAGGGCGATGGATGGCCACGTCTTTGGAAGAAGGCTTTGATAAGCGCTTTAAATCTGAATCACCTGATCCCCTGATTGGCCAAGAAGGCCTCGAATTGGTTTATTCCCTTCTCCTTCCGCTCCCCCTCATTAGTGTAGAATTGGGGCCTGTAGTCGGTCAGGATCTCCTTCGGAGGCCCATACTTCGCAATGGCCCTCTTCAGGACATGCAGCGCATTATCTGCCGTTTCTTCCCCCGAACACGCCATATGCCACAACCAGCCTTGAGGTGTCGTCCATGTAGGCTTTAAGTGGAAGAGAAGATAGGTAAAGCTGATTAAGAGTGAAATCCATCTCAGAGAGATATGGGTTACCGTTCGGGAGCAAGGAAGGCCCACATTACATCGAGGGATTATCTTGAGATACTCGACAGAAAGTTGGGCTTTCCAAAAGGGGCCCTCTATAATCTGTGTGTCGTGGCGGTAAAGTCGAAAGTTGAGGCCAGGGAGGGGATTACGGTGACTTATCGAGGGGTGATTATGAGGCAGAAACGTCGAGCTGCCCATAAATTTCTTCAGCTGCCAAAGGCAGTATTTCTGATAGAGTTTGGAGTTGCCAAGGCTGGAAAACAGTACGATCGGGCTGTTCAAGTTCAGTTAGAGGTATAAGCGCTAGGTCGTCCTAAATCATTACATATCCTGCAAAGCGCGTTACCGATCCCGATACGTGCAGTTTAGGGGCTTATAAGGATTGGGTATCTGCTTTTCATCATTGACGCTATTCGAAAACTGATGGAGTAGGATGTAAACTCAATGTAATGAAATTTCATTTACTTCTATGTCTTCTTTCGTCTATAAGTTTTGCGATAAGAGAGATCACGATCTCCCCTTTGATTTTAGGGATTTTAAATTCATCTCTATGTGGACAATCTTCATCTAATGTAGCACGATTTTTATCTTCATCATAGATTATGGGATATAATTTACATCCTTCTGGTCTATATTCGTAAATCACGCATTTTTTGCCATCATTAAAAACGCATCTTCCATCATGATTCTTTAATTGTAACCAACCATCTCTATTGACAACAAAATAGCTATAATCGAATCCCAATCTTTTTAAATGTTCGATGTCTTCTTTTTGTAAAAGCATCTCAGTCTCTAAACAGCACTGAATGCATTTGTAACGTATGCAAGGGTTTTTCATATTATCACTTTGTTTAAGAAGGTTGGTCATATATAACTATAAATATAATCTTATACGAGAGGTGGGATTTGCCTTTTTATAGTTTGGTCAGGAAAGTGGTCAGTAGATAAGGCAAGGTGCAGCCATATACGAGCATGTGGATGTTGTGACGACGGAAAATCATATTCGAATAGGTCTTGGTCTGCTTGTGTGTGTAAGGCAAGCTCACTCAAGATTGAGAACCAGCGAACCATTAAAGATGCATTAGGTATTACTGATTTATGAATAAGCTTAAAGGATGGGTAGGCTGACTTAGGATTACGGGATGCGTGTGGGAGGGAGAAAGTGAGCGCCGAGGAGGGGCGCGATGAAAGAAGTACCCAAAATGAAAGAGGAGACGGATGAGGAGGTGATAGAGTTGTCTGAGCAAAGGATTGAGGGGATAATGAGGGATTTTGTCAAGGCGTTGGAGCAGAAGGATGTTGAGAAGGCGCTCTCATTCCTGGCAGAAGACGCTGACTACGTTACGCCCGAGGGTACGTTCAAGGGCAAGGAGGCGTTGAGGCGTTACTTAACCTGGATGACTCGGAGCAGTCAGGACCAAAGGATTTTAGATGCTGGGATCAGCATTATGGTGAAAGAGGGAAAGGCCGTTTACGAGCACAACGTAGTGGCTACTTACAAGGGGATGAAGTACGAGGTGCCAACTGTCTGCGTGTACGAATTCAAGGGCGATAAAATTCAGCACCTGAGGACGGTCTCCGACAGATTGACGATCGCCAAACAAGTAGCCAAGGGCTGGCTGGAAAAGACGATAGTAAACTCTTTCTTATCCCGTATGGAAAAGGGATTACACTAGGAGGTTGAGATCGAGACACTCTCTTAGGATAGGTGTCTGTATCTCCCTTCTTAACCAATTTCCGCCGTGCGCCCTTGAGCTTTGACAAGGCGAAGATTATGTATAACACTTGTTCTTCCTTCAACTTTTAAGCTCCTTCAACTCGATATCATGCGGTCTCATAAGTTCGCACCTTCCAATGGCCTTCTTTTTTACTCACCGACTCCTCTATGTTTGCGGGCGATATGCCAGGCCCAATTGGCCCTATGGACGACGATGTTGCACCTACGGCAGATCCCCATCCTTGACCCTTTTCCTTGAAGGGGGAGGATCGATTTTCGTTGGATTATATCCGACCGAGGGGCTCGACATAAAAGCATGTGCTTTGGCATATTGGGCGGACCTATGTCTGAAGAGAGACGTACGGGTTGTGAAGCTGAAGGAAGGCACCTTGAGCGCAGAGATAGTAAGATGGTGGAAAGGGACAAGATGCTGAAAAGCCGCTCATCCAAGTCGACAGCACTGATAAGCGTATCAGACAAGACGGGAATAGTGCGATTTTCGAGAGGGCTTTGGGAATGTGGAGTCGAGATCCTTTCAACGGGTGGAACGGCGAAGCTTTTGAGGGAAAACGGCGTAGCTGTAAGGGAAGTCTCGGAAGTAACCGGCTATCCCGAGCTGTTCGATGGGAGGGTCAAGACGCTACACCCCTCGATTCATGGCGGAATCCTGGCATCCAGAGACAATACCGAACACTTGAGGCAGCTGAAAGAGCACAACATAGCTGAAATAGATGTCGTGATCGTTAACCTTTATCCATTCCGAGATGTCTCGAGAAGAGAGGGAGTCGACCTTAAGGATGTCATCGAGAATATCGACGTGGGTGGGCCCGCTCTCCTCAGGGCTGCAGCGAAAAATTACAGATATGTGGCGGTCATAGTAGATCCTGCGGATTACGAAGGTGTGCTCTCGGAACTAAAGGAGACCGGCGGCATATCGGCTGACGTTAGGGCGAGGCTGGCGGTCAAGGCATTCCAACACACTTCGGATTACGACTACCATATCTCGGAGTACTTGGAAAAGACAATCGTGAAAGCCGAGAAGTTCCCCTCAACACTCAGATTGAGGTTGGAAAAGGTTGTGGACCTCAGGTACGGTGAGAATCCACATCAATCGGCTGCGCTATATGGGAGGGGGGAGAGGCCGGTCTCGGTCCTAACGGCACACGCGATACAGGGCAAGAGGCTCTCATACAACAACGTCCTTGACTTGGACTGCGCTAGGAGTCTCCTCGGGGAATTCGAGGGGATTACGGCGGCCATAATCAAGCACACGAATCCATGCGGTGTTGCATCCGGCCCTAATGCCCTGGAGGCATACACGAGGGCATATGAATGCGACACGGCCTCAGCCTATGGGGGCGTGATAGGCATAAATCACGAGGTAGATGGAGAGGCAGCTGACCAGATATCCCAGAGGTTTTACGAGGCGATCATAGCCCCTGGATACGATGAGGGCGCATTGCATGCACTGTCGAGGAAAAAAAACCTAACCATACTCGATCTTGGGAAGGGGGTGAAGATCGCGCCAGAGGGCGGGATGGAGATGAGGGACGTTGTGGGAGGGGTGCTTTTACAGGAGCGGGACTCGTCAAATATGGAGGAGTCGCGGCTCAAGTCGGTGACGCCCCGGAGGCCAAACGTGGATGAGATCAGGGATCTGATCTATGCCTGGAAGGTCGCGAAACACGCGAAATCCAATGCAATAGTGTTAGTCAAAGGGGAGAGGACGATAGGAATAGGCGCTGGTCAGGTGAGCAGGGTCGACTCGGCCAAGGCAGCGATAGCCAAAGCCAGCTCAAGGGCGCGGGGGAGCTGCATGGCATCGGATGGTTTCATACCTTTCAGGGACACCGTGGAGGAGGCCGTGAGAGCGGGCGTGACCGCGATAATACAGCCCGGTGGATCGATAAGGGACCGGGAGGTCATTCAGCTGGCTTCGGAGAACGACATAGCCATGGTCTTCACGGGGACGAGGTGCTTCAGGCATTGATCCACGAGGCAGTGGGCCAAAAGCCTGAATAGTGCCGTAAACTGTGTCCTTGGCCGATCAAGATGGTGATGGGCCACAGGGAGAGAGTTCTATCAGCACTTCGCAGAGAGGGGACCGACAGGGTGCCTGTCGACCTAGGGGGACCGGCCTGGTCGATCGCCGACTCGCCACCACATGGTTACAGGAGGCTGTGCGATTACCTTGGCCTCGGAGGGGCGAAGGTCATGCGGAAGGTGGGTTCGCACATAGTTACGGAGATAGACGAGAGGATCCTGAGGAGGTTCGATATAGATCTCAGATCGATCTCCTTGCCCGAGTCCATGGTGGAGATCTCGCCCGGGGTGGCAGAGGACGCTTACGGCATAAGGTGGAGGCATACCCAATACCACTACTATCCCCATGAGCATCCCTTGGCAGGGGCTAAGACCGCGAGGGAGATAGAGGAGTACAATAAGTGGCCAAGCCCTGATGACCCGATTCTCACAACCGGAATGAGGGCCCGCGCGAGAGGCCTCCACGAAGGAACGGGTTGCGCCATAATGGCCGACACGGGTTCGGCCCGAAACATCTTTCACAGGTATTCACAGCTCAGGGGATTTACGAGGTGGTTCATGGACATGAGGCAGAATTCGGAGATATACGAGGCATTGACCGAGAAGATCTTCAGGACCCACACGGAACTGTTAACGCCCTTTTTGGGGGAGATATCTGACTACGTCGATATAGTCTTCTTCACTGACGACATGGGAGGCCAGCAATCGCCCTTCCTCTCAACATCGGAATTCCGGAAGTTCGTGAAGCCATGGATTAGGAGAAGGGTCGAGACCTTAAGGGGGCTCGCACCGAGGAGCAAAATCCTCTATCATTCGTGTGGCTCGGTCTATAGGCTGATACCGGAATTCATCGATTGTGGCATAGATATCCTTAACCCAATACAGCCGATGGCATCGGGGATGGATCCAGGGAGATTAAAGGGCGAGTTTGGTGAAAGGCTCTGCTTCCATGGGGGGATCGATGTGCAGGGATTGCTCCCTTCCGGAACCCCATTACAAGTTAAAGAGCGTGTGAAAGAGGTCATAGACGTGATGGCGAAGGGCGGAGGCTATATCCTGGCGCCATCGCATCAGATACAGGGAGACATACCTCCTGAGAACATCGCCGCCATGTATGATGCCGCGCTCGGCCATTCCCCCTAATCGACGCTCGATCACATGTCCTCTTATCAGATAGTACGAGTCCCCTTGACCCTGTTGACGATCTCCTTAAGGACGGCATCGAACCTTTCGTCGCCTACGTCGAACTTATCATCCCTTGTGACAAGTGGCGCGCCAACCACTATTAGCTTCGAACCCATCCTGAGGGTATCAACCGCCTGCTCCACTGTAAGCCCTCCCACTGCTTGGACTGGGATGTTGACGGCCTTCACAATGGACGGCAAATCTGCCAAAGGGCTCAGGCCGGGATTATGGTGCCGTTCGTCGAAGCCGGTATGGACTATAATGTAGTCGACTCCAAACCCCTCCGCCTCCTTCGCCCTCCTTACTTTGTCCTTCACGGCCAGCAGATCCGCCATGATCGCAACGCCATATTTCCTACCGAATTCAACTGCCTCCTTAATTGTAGCGTCGTGTGCGGCGGCCATGACGACAACCACATCGGCCCCAGCCTTGGCCGCCTGCTCGGTCTCCAAACCCCCACCGTCCATGCATTTTTGATCGGACACTATGACGTGATCCGGAAACCTCTCCCTCAACTTTGCAACGGATCTGAATCCCTCGCTCAATATGAGGGGCGTTCCCGCCTCGATCCAGTCAACGCCTGCGGCGATGGCCCTCTCGGCCACGATCAACGCCTTCTCTATGGTCTCGACGTCCAAAGATACCTGAACCACCGGATACGTGGTCTTCTGAAGCCTGTGTGGGATCAATTCACCCGTTCATCAGCCCCGCGTGACGATAAATGGCTTTTGTGGTTACATGGGCCATCAGTGTTCGGGATAGAGTATGATATTTGACATTTCTAGAATAAGATATTTTATCTCCCCAGGTTGAGGATCCTAGAACAGGTAGAACGCGATGGACATGAGGATGATGCAGATGAGAAACGTGGAGAGCCCCCTCAGGGCCCTGAAGGCCGAGGGGATCTCTAAACTCGTGGTGAAGTTGAGGGAGAACCTCTTCGAGGTCCCCTCTCAGTCCGGCAACGGATACTATCACGTGAGGACCGGGCGCTTCAGGTGGTCCTGCTCGTGCCCCGACTACGTCCACAGGGGATCCACCTGCAAGCACCAGCTCGCAGTCGCAGTGTTCCTCAACCGAGAGGTCCCGTGCGGAGAGGGCGCCGCCTTGGATCCTGAGGCTGCGGACCTTAGGGCCGCCGTGATCAGGGGAGGCCACGCCCCCGCATACGCTAACGCGGGCGCAGGAATTTATAGCGAGGTCTAGGGGGAGATATAGATGGAAGTTCACGAGGGATTGGATTCCGTCAGGGTCTGGATGGATGCCGTGCACGCCAGGGGCACGGGCAGCGCGGGGACCAAGAAGCAGTACATCTTCTGCCTTAGGAAGTTCCTGGACTGGATGGGCGTGGACCCGGACGGTCTCCTCAGGATGGATCCAAAGGAGATCAACCGCAGGATCAACACCTTCATCCGGGAGATCGAGGACAAGGGCGCACACAGGAAATACTCGCTCACTATTCTTGCAGCGGTGAGATCGTTCTTGAGGGCCAACGATGTGATCCTAACGGAGAGGCTGCCCAAGTCCTGGATCAGCAAGAAGCGATCCACCATAACGCGGGACCAAGTGAGGAAGTTCATCGATGCCGCGCCCCTGAGGCTGCGCGCCTTCGTCTGCGTGATGAAGGACTCGGGCCTGGCGCCGGTCGATATCTTGAAGCTGAACTACGGCGACGTCAGGAAGGACCTGGAGGCGGGCAAGGCCCCCGTGAAGATCTCGATACTACGCACCAAGACCAAGCAGCCCTTCGAGACCTTCCTGGGCCCTGACGCGATCCAATACCTGAAGCTCTATCTTGAGACCAGGGGGCGCGGGACTCAGAAGATACCCCCTGAGGCCCTGACCGATTCCTCTCCTCTATTCGTCGTGGACCAGAGGAAGAGGACGCGGGTGGACTACAACTCCCTGCAGCAGACGTTCGTGAGGGAGCGCGGGAAGGCGGGAGTTGATTTCGAGGTCTACGATTTGCGCAAGTTCTTCTCGACCAACATGAGGGCCGCGGGCGTCTCGGACGTCTTCGTCGAGTATATGATGGGTCACAAGCTGCCGGGACAGATCGACGCCTATCTCGTCCATTCTCCCGAGGAGATGTCGAAGATCTACATGGGCGCCTACCCCAGGATCGCCCTGAGGGAGGAGGTCGGCGAGGGGGAGCGCAGGAAGGCGCAGGTCCTGGACACGCTGAAGCTGCTCGGCATCTCGGAGGAGAAGTTCGCGAAGATCAGGGAGATGATCGAGGCGCGAGAGTTCGGCGAGGATCTCCTGGAGGAGATCGGGGAGACGCTGCGCGCAAACGGGACCAAAGTACCCGCCAAGAGGGCCATCAAGAAGCCGCGCAGGTCCCGGCCGCGGAAGCGGGACCAGGGACTCAGAGACCATAGGGATCCACCGCTAGGCTGCTCCTAAGGGCCTGGGGCTGGGGGAGGCGGAAAGGCGAATTAAGACGGTGATATAATCATTGGATTTTAGACCTTTATATCGTCTAACGCAATATTTATTAAGTAAATTACTGCATATTTAATGACGTTATATGTCAATAGATAAATTCGTTCAGGAAATACAAGAGCAAAATAGCGAGGAGCTGGACGAACTCAGAGAACTATTGAGGGTTTTAGATCAATTGAATAGAAAAGAGACCCATATATATAATATATCTGTAATAAGCAATCCATAGGTTGTTCATAGTAATGAGTAAGCGCGTTAAGAACATTACGAGATATACAGATATTATCGATCCTAATAATCATGCTACCCATAGAAAACCTATAATTAAACGTTTAGAGAAAAAACTTAATGGTCGTGTTATAATATATATAGCAAGTCCATTTCATGTTCTTCCACAAATAATGATGCAAGATATTCCTCTTTTTGAGGATTTATTGAGATCTGTTGCTGAAGCAGATGAAGGTTTCTTAATTTTAAACTCACCTGGCGGAGATCCCAACATTGCAGAGAAGATGCTTTTGATGTGTAGACAGCGCTTCTCTAAGGGATTTACTGTTATTGTGCCAGACTTTGCCAAAAGCGCTGCTACTATGATAGCTCTCGGAAGCGATAAGATTCTAATGGGATATTTAGCTGAGCTGGGACCAATCGATCCTCAATTGAGAACGGTGCCCGTAGGTGAGGGCATTCCTGCAAGGTCTTTTATAGATGGGTTAGAATATATCAGGAAAAGAGTCACTAAGGATAATGATCCTGTTCAAATGTATTATCCAATGTTGTCACAAATTCGTCCAGAAATTATAGCAAGATGTGAGGGTGCAATAGATGGTTCTCGCATCTTTGCAGAGAAGTGGTTAAAAAAATATATGTTAAAAAATGATCCGAATCAGGCTGAACAAGTTGCGAAGTGGCTTTCTGAAGGCATAATTTATAAATCGCATGGTCAGGTCATAGATTTTAATGAAGCCCAAAATACTTTAAAGCTAAATGTAGAAAAAATTGATCCTATGTCAGACTTATGGGCAGAGGTATGGGAATTATATTGTAGGGATATCTATTGGTTACAACAACACCAAGGACAAGGTGCTTCAAAAATATTCGAGAGTGAATCAATATCATTAACTTTAAATATTAATGTCCAAGTAATTCAAAAGAGAGCTCCTCCAGCGGCTCCATTACCACCACCTCAACCAATAAAGTCCCCACAGCAGACCCCGAAATCTGAAGAGGAACCACCTCCATCCTCATCATGTTGATACCTCCTGATATATGCGAAAAACCCTCAGTTATATGCGGATACACGAAGATAGGACCAAAAGCCAGGGATCTGCCGATATGATGTAGCTAGGGGAAGTTTTATATTACGGTGAACCTCTTACTATATCAGTCCATCAGAGGGCGCGACTGCCCCGTTGTTGTGTTGTGTGATGTAATGTAAGGCGAGGGATGGCCTGGTTCAACCTGATGGCTTCTGGCCCATCCTCAAAAGATAAGGAGGTGAAAGAATGAAGAGAGGTAATACGAAGCTGCTGAACCCCCTGAGCGGTTTGATGGAGTGCCAGATCTGCCTGACTCGATGGCTGGCAAGCATCAGGCCGGACAGCGGAGGGAAATACTACAGGGGCTCGTGGTTATGCCCAACTGATAGAGCACATACCTATAGCTGACTTTATGGAAAATACCCTAGCCTGATGGATACAGAAATCTCGAACGCGAGGCCTGGGAGAAGACCCTCATGCCCCTCTTTTTTTATTTTAGATCCCCCAGCTTCTTGGTATAATCAAGTTCCCAGAGGAGAGGCACGAAATCACTGCAGGCTTCCTCCTCTGGATCCTCTATCCCCTTAACGTGCCTCCTGCACCACAGATGCTCGCGGTTCAAGTGCTGGCAATCTCGGCAATCTGACTTAGCCATCAATTCCATGAATGAAAGGCGATTTTTATGCTTAACGGATATTTATATCCGTTTAAAATGATTAGAAAGGCGGGGAGGGGGTTGTGGTGGAAGGACTTCACCGTCTCCGAGATACGATGATCAGCAGATTGCTTATAGACTTATCGACACCGATCCTTCAGGCTTCCCTCTTCTTGATTAACTATGCTGATTCAGATAGGGGCGATATTGTCTTCCCCTTATTGCTACATCTTTTTTAATCGATTAAAAAGTCTGGGAGGTCAGTGAATATAGATAAACCTTATTAAATCATTAAATTTAGAATGGTTCAGAGGCAGAGGAGATGGATATTAACTATATTTTTATTATAATCGGATTAGATCTATCGATATCTATAGGCTACTACGCCGTTCATCATTTATTTCTCACAAAAGGTTTTATTCAAAGATTAAAGAGATTCTTGGATGCCCTAAATGAGGAATATAGTAAAGACGTGAAGTTATTATTAAAAGAGCTTAAGAAACAAACGGATATTTCCAGTCCCGAAGATATTGTGAATCATATAGATGCTTGGATGGAAAGACATATGATGGTTAGAAATACAAGGCATGAATATGATACATTATTTAAAGTAACAATGTACGCAATAATAGCATTTTTATTATCAATAGGCGCTGCCATTCTTGAAGCATGGTATCCTTCTGTAAATCCCTTTACGCCACCCTATGGATGGATGACTGCCTCTCTTGTCTTAATGTTTATTGGCATTGCTGAGGTTTTTAATTATATTCTTAAACTTCGTATATTAGAATCTAGGATATCAAAATTTGAGTTAGGTATTCCTATCAAAAAGATAATCGAGGAGGATCTCCAAGAGAGTGAAGACTAAGGTCTGGTATTCCGTAGCGATCTTTAGGGACCAGTCCAGATTGATTCAGATCTTCAAAATTAAATATTCCCTTAGAACTTCTCTTCCTCGAGCCACGCCGCTTCTACCGCGAGCACGTTATCAGTTAGTTTAGGATCACGCGTAGCCGCTGGCGCGAGTGAGCCGCCCAGAGCCATGGCCGTCTCCGGCACCAGGGGACCTGTCCAGGTATTGAGATATCTCCAGAGGGACCAGTAGATCTTAAGCAGCCTATCCCTCCTGGCCAATTGTTCATCGGTCCTTTTCTTGCCAGGGGTCGCCGGCGGGGGCGGCTTGAGGAGGGCCTCGAAGAAGGGCTTGAGGATATCGATCGTGAAGACTCGGCCCACTATATCCTCGTCCGTGATGATCGCGATCTCCGCTAGATCTTTTAGATCATTGATAACTGCCTTCCGATGGCGGTAGTCAAGCTTGGTGAAATTTACCCTCCGCAAGTCCCGCCCGCGCTCTGATTTTGGAGAGTTTAGCCTTTTTAACTGGACAAATCGCTCCTTTGTAAGCCAATCTGTGGTCTCTTTTCTCATGATTCAGCCTTCTTTATACCCATTAAGGTGGTTATATTCAATCAATGGGCATATATAAATGTTTATCCTGTAATCATTGTAGCGGACACAAATGAAGACGATCCAAGTGAACGACCAGACGCATGAGAACCTAAAGAAGATCGGTTTGAAGGACGAGACTTTTGACTCTATAATCCAGCGCCTATTATGGCAGATGAGCCCAGCGAATCTTGAAGAGGCTCTCAATAGATTCAACGAATATTTTGAGAGACTCCGCTTAATGAGGAACAAGGCCAACGAGGAAGCTATTGCTCTCAATAAAACCGCCTACGCCCTGCCACCCGAGGTAGCCGATCAATATGCAAAGCTGCGCGCCGAATCGGAAGAGCTCTCCAAACGGGTGAGGGCCATCGATGGCGCGCTCGCGGCCCTTCGCGATAAGTTGGAGCGATGGGCCTGGTGAGTATTCGGAGGTGAAAAAGATCGTGAGCGATGATGTGATTAAAGCCGGCAGTAATGCCGAGATGCGCCAACAAAGGGATACGAAAAAGCGTGCCGAGGAGATCCAGGACGCCCAAAGGGCATTACTGGCCGCCCAGCAGGGCCTCGACTTCGCGAGAGGCCGCCACATGCCAGGCAGCCAGGTCCTCGCCGACGCTGAAAGGTCTGTAAGGTTGGCCGAAGAGAGGCTGGCCGCTGTTCAAGGGTAGTGACGACCTTGGAACAAAGTAAATTGCTCGACGAACTGAGGGCCCTCACGGAGGATACCCTCAGGGCCGCGGATTCATATAATGAAAAAAACCGAGCCCTATTGCCCGAGATAAACACACTCGATGACCAGGCCCAACCTTGCCGTCGGATATTGCCTATATTCTCGGACATGCTGCGCGGTTATGCTGAATGCGATTCCGACAGGAAGCGCGGGTTTGAGGCTCACGGAGTAACAATCGGCGGGGTAGAAGATTTTGTTGAACAACTAGGCAACTTTACCTCCGAGGGATTCATCATCGATGGGCGCCTCGAGAAGATAGCCTTGGAATTCTATTCTCCCCTCGCCGGGCAATGGGCCTACAAGGACTTTGTTAAAAGATTGGAAAAAACCGTCAAGCGAATCGAAGAACAGATCAGGGTCTTCGAGGAGAAGAAGGCGCCTCTCCTCAGGCGATCTCAAGATCTCTCCAAGATGAGGGAGGGGCTCTTAATGGATCTCTCGAGGTTAAAATGGCGCATCAACAAGATCCTTGAAGACATACCGCCGATGCCTCATGGTTACTCGGAGCCCGATTTCGAATGAGCGACCTGCAAAAGGCGAGAGAGGCGTGGCGTCGGCGCCGCCTCCTCTCCCTCGATGGCTTGAGGCGGGTCCTGGAGGCCGAGCGCGCCTGCCGCTCCCGATGTGACCGATGTCGGGAAATCCGCGAAAAAGAGCGCCCTCAAACGGAGCCCCTTAGGGCCCTCGTCCCTGATCTCTACAATCTTTATTTAAAAAATGGCAGGCTGATTAACTGCTCTGGTTTGTCTGGAGAGCACGACAAAAGAGGATGCGTATGGAAATGACAGCGGCACCGCCCTGCTCTCCCCAATTCTATCGAGGCCATAAGGCGAAGTGCGTCTTCCGTTGACGCTAGATCCAGGCGCAGGGGTTGGGTGCTTTGCTTCCATTTCTCCCCAACCTCTGCAGATCCAGGCGAATGAGAGGATGGGGATTGCTCATTGGTTTCTTCGCCCAGGGAGTGACCTTCATCCTCTCGCCCCTTAAGGAGAGATTTGGAATTGAAGACGATGGTCCTAGTTCCGGTATACAGGGCTGGGGAATGGCTCTTTGAGTTTCTCTATCACTGCTCGAAGTTAGATCCCCAGCCGGATGAATTCATCTTCTTGGAGAATAACTCGCCAGACGATACCCTGTTGAGGCTGAGTATGGCAACGACTCAAGGAAGGAAAGGTATCCTCCAAGATAATCCGGCTCTGGTTCCGCGATGACGCCGGAGATTTCCTTATGAGGAATGGCGGAACGGCCCATGACCTGATCGCGATCACAAGGGACTTCCTCCTCAGATATGCACGGGAGGAGGATGCCGACTTCGCCATATTCCTCGATTCCGATATACTTCCGATGGCCCGCGATCTCATCGGGCGATTGACCGGCCACAACCTCGATATCGTATGCGGCCCCTATGTCAAAGATGTTTGGGGCCAGACTCCCTCCTTCCAGATGGACAGATTGGCGGTCGGGCCGAGCGACATGTTCCTCGATCCGCCTCAGGATCTCCTGAGTGAGAGGATAATGATGCTCATTCCCCATCCGGCATGCAACTTCGGCATGCCGTTCGAGACGAATCTGAGTTACTACATCATCCCCGACAAATTACTGGAGATCACGAAGGCCGGAACCGGATGCATGTGCCTCTCCAGGGAGATCATCCAGGACCGGAGGCTCTCCTTCTATCCGATCGGGGTCCGCTTGGAGGATTTTGGAATCAAGGAAAATCCTCACGTCAGAATAACGCCAGGCGAGGACTTCGCGTTCTGCTTCAAGGCAAGGGAGCTGGGCTATCGTATCTGGCTCGATGGTTCCCTGACGACATCGCTCGTCCATTTCGCTCCGGACAGGCAGGGCAAGGCTTGGTCCTTGAAGTTCGAAGGTGGGACTTGGGGCTTTACCGGTGCCAATTATGCGTCGCCCCATTAAGGATCTGATTAGAAGAGATGAACCCTAGAGATTCTGGGAAACGCGCCGCGATCGAATGGCGCGCCTTCGACGACTTCGAGGATCTCCAGGAGGATCCTGCGGCCCTCGGGCTGGTGCGTACCTTCTACCTGAGGACCAGGGGGCGGGAGTTCAGCAGCGACGACTTCCGAGCTCTTGAGCTTCACAGGGGGATGCGCGATCCCTCGAAGGCCATCGGCGGGTTCTTCTCGATGATCGTGCGCCTCGGGCTTGCACAGCGGACGGGCTGGATCGTGAGCAAGGTCAAGAGCTCTCACCGGCGAAGGATCCAGACGTTCGCCTGGACCCAGGCTGCGAGGGAGGCGCTTGGACCCGGGACCTGAGAAGCTCAGGACCTACAGCCTGCGCGTAAACGGTAAACTGCATACCTGGCTGAGCAGCAAGGGCTCTGAGGCGCTCAGGCGCATGATCGAGGCGTGGATCTTGGAGGAGGAGACAAGGAGCGAGATCCCTTCCAAGGCGATCATCGCGCTGCAGAAGAGGATCAACACGCTGGCGCGGAAACGCAGCCGCCTGCAGGGCGACGCCGATTACGCCGATCGGAAGCGGGACCTGGAGGGGATGGAGGCCCTACGATCCTGCAGGGATAAGCTCGCCAAGGCCGAGATCCCCCCGCTTTATGAGAGATATCACGTCCTGGCCGACGATAGATCCTTTCAAGAGATCTTCTCCTGGTCCCCGGCGGAGAGAAAGGCCCTGGAGCGGCTGCATGTGTTCGGCGGCAGGGACGGGACCATCCAGGCCATCGACGCGGCTCTGGCGAAGCTCAAGCCCGAGGACCTGGAGCCGGTCGTCAGGGCCTACGATGTGGAGATCGCCAACATCGATAAGGAGATAGAGGCCTGCAGGGCCAGGATAAGAGCTCTGGGCGGCGCGTTAGCGGATAGTGATTGCAACGCCGCCACGGGACCATAGGCCACTCCGTGTAAACTGTAAACCGTAAACGCTCATTTTGAGCCGAGAGCTCTTATATCCTCATTTTAAAGAGTATACAGTTTACAGTTTACGCAATCTATGCTACCCCCCTAGGCGACATAATTCAATGACAAACCTCTAAATCACTTACACTCCTGCATGGAGGAGGGGAGGGGGACTACTCCAATAAATCGAAGGCCTGCGCGCACGCGCATCGAAGCCAGTGACCCCCCGCGGAATACGGGACCAGGGCCGTTTGTTGGCCCTGTGCTGCAGGAGTAGAGTTGCAGAGTGGGCAGCCGCGCCCATTTTCCTTAAAATGACCTTTGTATCGGACTATGTTCATCATGATTTAAATGGCCTTATTTTGACTTGGAAAGCCGGTATAAAGAATATTTATTCCTCAATGCGATGCAGAACTAAGCCAAAAATGGGATTGGATACCCACGTATCCATAAAAATTTATTGGGATACACCTGTATCCCTAAATTTAAGACATATATACCAGAAGGGCCCCATAATAAACGAGGTGATTTCATGAGAAGTGAAAGATCACGCCGGATAAGGGCGCTGCTGCGGCGCTGCGCGGGGGGACCTACGGCCCTGAGGGGCAGGGACCCTCTGAGGGACTACCTCGTGCGCATGCAACTTCTGGTCAGGGACCGCGGGACCTACAGGACCACGGACCTGGGTTACGGCGTGCTGCTGGCCCTGACCAGGACCCCCTGAGGGCGCTGTGTCGGGGGGGGAAAGTTGCAGAGCTCTTAGAACTCCTTTCTGGGATCTATAGGATCCCGTCATGAAGGCTTAAAGCGAACGGATTTTCCAGCAACCCAAGTAAAAGTCTCATTCCCAGAAGCTATCCTAGCAGCTTCAGTAGCCTTAACAAAATCTGATTCTTTACCTAGGATATTGTAGAACGCTATAAATCCAACAATTGTTTCTCGCCAACTTGGGCTACCATCAAAACTCACTAGCAATAAATATGGAATACCTTCTCCAATAATCTTCATACTTAGTCCATAACAAGAAGACATACATAAAACTAAACTTCTTTTTAGAACAGCAACATTAATAGGAGTTAGATATCTTCCTAATTCATCCCATGTTATTATTACACCGTTTGTGAGTGCAATGCCTTGTTCACTCCCATGGGCACTAAGATGAATGATGGGCATGGTTTTTTTGTATTTAGATGAATGAAGCTGTGCTATTTCAAGAAGAGATTTTTCGAAATTTGTTTTATCCACTGTCAAGAAATAATGAAAATTACAACCTATTAGTTCCAACGCTTTAGTTAATGCCTCACCTTCTTTACGGTTATTAAATAAGTCATCAGGTGATGGTGATTCAACAATATATATAGTAATTAAAGGCCAAACATCTTTGGCTCTCATCCCCAATCCACTGAACCATATATAGAATATCCTATATTTGTATCGCGTTTGCATCCTCTGAACGGAAAGGCCCAAATCGGCCCAAAACCTGGAAGGCCTTCTCCATGCACACCGAATGAAAGGGCCTTGGATTCGTTCCAGACAAGCTTGTCCTTTAACGCCTTTTAGTTGATATACATCGAGAGAATAGTATGAAATATCGTCTTATTTTAGGCTCGGAACATAAAAAAGTTAATCCTCGGACGGGAAAAGTATGATCTTGACGGATTCCTGCTTCTCCATCAGTTCGAAGGACTTCTTCCATTCCGATATGGGGAACCGATGCGTTATCAGATCCTTCACAGACACCTTCCCTGAAGAGATCGCTTGCAGCGCCCCTTCCCAATTTCCCCACGTGTGGCTGAAAGTGCCCTGCAACGTGATCTGCCTGACCGTGATCGGATCCAGGTCCACCCTCATCTCACCTGCACCGTGACCGATCCTCGTTATCTGCCCGCCGTTCCTGACCATCTGTATCGCCTGCCTCATCGCTGGTGCTGAACCGGAGGTCTCGAAGACGATATCCGCCCCAAGTCCGCCAGTCAACCCCCTGACCCTTTCTACGGGATCCTCCTTCTCAACGTCGATAACGACATCTGCCCCCAATCTCTTTGCCAAATCCAGTCGAATCCTGTCCGACGACAGGCCTGTGACGATGGACCGGCTGATGCCCAGATTCTCCGCCATCTGAAGCGTAAGAAGCCCTATCGGCCCAGGTCCGAGGATTGCCATGGTGGATCCGGGAATGAGGGGCGTGCGGTCGATGAGGGCATGGTGGACGACGGCGGTTGGCTCAGTGAGTGCACCCTCCTCGAAGGAGACGTTGACGGGTAGCACGTGGGCCCTATTGGCAGGTACGGCGACATGGTCCGTGAAGGCGCCGTTCGTGCCATAGCCAAAGGCGACCCTTTGCATGCAGAGATTGTATTGACCCGTGTTGCAGAATCTGCACCTCCCACATACCTTCGCGTGGGTCTCGACGGTCACCCTGGTCCCGACTGCCAAACCGTCGACCCCCGGGCCCAACTCGGCCACGACGCCGGAGAACTCGTGGCCCAAGATCACCGGAGGGTTAAGCAGGTGATCATATCTCCCTCTAAAAAAATGAATGTCGCTCCCGCACACGCCTGCAGCCTTAACTTCCACCAAGGCTTGCCCATAGCTGGGAGTTGGCTTCGGGACTTCGAGGAGCTCAACGGCCCCATCCCCGAGTTTGGTCTTCACGACGGCCTTCATCGATCATCGGCGCGATGATGTAGGACGTGACTATATGGATTGCGAATACGACGATCGGAAGGCGAACTCATCCGCCATACTCTTCGATCTTCATCCTGAGGAAGTGGGCCGACTCCTTGATCTCGTCCAGTCCATTCATTCCATCCTCTATCGAGATCCAGCCATCGAAATTAACGCTTTGGAGTATCGCGAAGACCATGTCGTAGTCTATCATCCCTCTACCTATGACGCCGTGCTTCAGGATCGATGCATATCCAACGGAGTCCTCCATGCGCCTTAAGTCATCTAGAGTCCCGCCCGCAAGATACCTGTCACTGGCGTGCATGCTCACGAGGCGATCCTTAACGGCCCGAAGCAGCTCTAGGGGATCCTCGCCAGCAATCAACGCATTGGATGGATCGAAGTTGACCCCGAACCATGGAGAGCGTATTTGCCTTACGATCTCGAGGAAGATATCCGATTTCTGGGCAAATTCAGGGTACTTCCAGTAATTATCCTTGTAGTGATTCTCCATCGCGAGTATTACGTTAAGTTCCTCCGCCTTCGGTAGAAGGGAACGGATCGCATCAACCACCCACCGCACTCCATCCTGTCTCTGCACCTCGGGGTAGCGTTGTCCCGAGAGAACCCTGCACGTTCTCGCTCCGAAAAAGGCAGCGACGCGCATGGCCCTCTCCTCGGCCTTTATCTCCTCCAATCTCCTCAAAGGATCCGGAACTGTGAAATTCGGCGAGTAGCAGAACATCGGTGCCTCAAGTCCTGCTCCCTCTAGCGCCTCCCTTACCCTCTTCAAGTAGCCTTCATCGAAGCTCTCTAGGAAGCCGTTATAGAGCTCGAGTCCCTCCACGTCAAGGCTCTTCGCCATTCCGATCCAGTCGAAGATCGTCATCGATCTCTTTATGCAAAGCTCATCCATGAAGCATTTCGGAAATGCTGCAAGGTGGATCTTCATTGGGGGATGTCGAAATCCATTTGGCGGAGTCCCATATAATTCTTTGGCATTGGCTGATGTTGAACGTTCGCCCATTTACTTTCTATTAAGGCCATATTTCTCCTTGAGGTACGGTAGGACCTCTTTGCCGTATCGCGCTATGAACTTCGCCTCATCTGGGCTAGAGCTATGCAATTGTATGCGATTGAAGCCGAGCTTGATGTGGTCCTCTATCATCTTGATGTGGTCCTCCGGGTTAGTGGTTATGTGCCAAGCGCTAATGCCCCCTTCCCTCTTGCCCAGTTCCTCGAGCTCCCTTGGGTCCGAGATGGGCAGGCTGATGATGTCCGGCACCTCGTTCGGCATCCAGCACCTGCAGCTCCTCTCGGCCTCCTCATAGTCTTCATCATAGGAGATCTTCAACTCTATCATCTTCTCCAGCGATTCGGGATCTTTGCCGGCGGCCCTGGCCCCTCTCTCGAATGCGGGCGTTATGACCTCCCTGTAATGGCCTGGCGATATGACGACCGTCAGGAGGCCGTCGGCCATCCTACCCGCGAGCTCGGCCGCCCTCGGGCCACCTGCGGCCATGAAGATGGGGACGGGCCTCTTCGGAAGCGTGTAGATCTTTGCGTTATTTAGGCGGTAATGCTTACCCCGGTGGGAGACGAATTCGCCTGACCATAGCGCCCTTATCACGCCGACGGCCTCCTCCAGCCGCTCCAGCCTCTCGCCGAAAGGGGGCCATTCGAAGCCGAATGGCATCTCATTCATGGCCTCACCTGTACCCAAGCCGAGTATGATGCGCCCCGGATAAAGTGAACCCAACGTGGCAAAACCCTGCGCGACTAGAGCCGGACGATACCTCATGGTTGGCACCGTGACGCCAGTTCCTATCTCCATGTGCTCGGTCCTTTCGGCGACCGCTGCCATCCATATCCAGGAGAAGGCAGAACTCGCATTCGTATGGAACCAAGGGTGGAAGTGGTCACTCGTCACGACCGTCTCAAAGCCATGTTTCTCCGCCAGGATGGCGTTCTCCAATAATCGTGAGGGCTCATACCTCTCCTGCGGTGCCCAGTAACCGATCTTCACGCCCATAGTGTGCCGCCAACGACGTGGATGGGTCTTTTAATTAATCCTTAGTAGTTCGGGATTGGGTGCTACGGCATCGGGCTTCCGCATGTCGGCCGATATCCCGTTCCTGCAGTACCTTTGTGAGTGTTACGCTCGAATATATGGTCCTGAACCCCTGTTTCTCATAGCATTGGATCGCGGCGATATTCTCCGAATCGGTCAAGACATCGATCCTATCCGTTCCCTTATCGCGGAACCACTTGAGCGCCCTGTCTAGGAGGAGGGTGCCCACTCCCTTGCCCCTTGAGTCGGACCTGAGGGCGAAGGAGGCTATGATGCCCCAATTGCACTTGAAGGCGTTACTCAGGTTTCCGTCTATCCTCAGGACGATATAGCCGAGGATCCGTCCGCCATCATCGGCCACGAATATCTCGAATCCATCGCGATCGCGCGAGAATTCACCCTTAAAGCCGTCGACCTCGGCAGTGTAATACCGTTCCACGTCCATCCGCTCAAGGCCCCTATCGGTCCAGAACCTATGAAGCTGGAATGCCGTCGAAGCGATCGCCCTTATCTGAGTGAAATCGCCCACCTCAACGACTCTTATACAGACCATCCATAGTCGCCCTTTCCCTGTCGTCGCCTCCCTTATCGGATCATAGATCGATATAGTGGTTTCTCGAGTATAGTGGTTTCATGTGGCTTCTCCTTACAATATAACGGCGTTATATTTATAAGGGCGTGGTGGGAATTATAGATAGCAAAGGTGTGATAGGGAACGAGCACCTTAACTGAGGAAGTTACGCGTGGGGCTGAGAACAGGGAGGGTCGAAGGGGAGAACCTGCACGCCATCCCCTGGCCACCATCCTCAATGTCATAAAGAATAGACGCAGGATGAAGCTTGCGCGCATCTTGCAAGGGCAGCCACTAAGTCTCGATGAGATCCAGCAGAGATTGAGGGGAGAAGGTTACTACCACAGTCGCGACACCATAAGGAAGCATTACGCTGGCCCCATGGTATTGGCAGGGCTTTTGGCCGAGGAGAATGGGAGATACAGTTTGACTGAAGAGGGAAGGGGCATACTCGCCATACTGGGAGATACAGATCTGAGCAGCATGTTCCCTTCGAGCTCAGGATGCTATGAGGAGACGTGCCTGCTAGCGCTCGAGGTTCCAAGGAATTATAACGAACTCTCACGATATCTGCCTAGAGCTGACCTACAAAGGACGATCAGGCGATTACAGGAGAAAGGGTTCGTGACGAAGGAACGCCCAGGCAGGCATGTAACTTATAGGAGGACGACTGAAAGGACGGAGGACAAGGCCCTGTCAAAGACGGAGGACAAGGTCCTGCAATCAATACCGAAGGACGGGATGGGCGTTAATGAGATCGCCAAAGCCGTCGGGATCAGCCTGAGAAGGACCTTCAAGTACCTCAGGAGGCTTAGGGAGAAGGGCCTCGTCTCGAATACCCCAAACTTCACCTTGTTATCGTTGACCGTGGAGGGCAATGAACTGGCTGAGAAGCTGCGCTGTATCCCGAGTGCCATGCCAATTGAACTTCCTCAACAGGAACGGCCGACACAGATGAAAATGGACATGGAGATGGGGCGTGAAGAAGGGGGGATAACACGTGTGCGGCCTTCGGCACAGGCGAATCAGACTCAATCCGTGCCGATCGCCTCAAGTAAGGCAGAGATAAGGCCTGTCGAGAGGGGCGGGAGATTTTCGACAAAGAGGGATATGCGCGAGAGGCAATTATATGACCTAGTGTTGGACGCTGGCGATGCGGGCGTCATTCAGTCGGATCTGGGTCCAATGCTCTCCCTGCCCAATAGGGAGGTATCGAGGATCTGCAGCAGGCTTGAATCTTGGGGCCTCATAAAGAAGGATGAATACGTACATGAGGGAAGGAGGACCTTCAGGATTGAGTCGACTAGGAAGCCGCCTTCGCTCAACTCAATACTGGGGTCACCGTGCATCAAATGCCCAAACGCGAGGACATGCGAAGAGGGCAATGAACTCGAGCCGTTACCATACAAGCTGTTGTCCCCCCAAGAGTGCCAGCAACTCGAAAGATGGCTAACGGATTATAAATCGGCGGAAATATCGGATCACAGCGAGATCATAAATTCCTAGGGTGTTCGGAGTTCTATCATTTTGAATAGCACTTCCCTGAGATCGGTATACGCGTTCATGCGCGTACTTATTCAGAAGTAAGGTTCTGTCACAAAGAGTTAATAGGTATTTTGATTAGTGAATGGCTGGATTAATGATGAAGAATAGGATCAAGGAGACGCTGAAAGAGGGCAAGGCGACAATAGGCGCGTGGGTTACGATAGGGAATCCCGATGTCTCGGAGATAATGGCTCATCGCGGATTTGACTGGCTCGTCTTCGACGCCGAGCACGCCCCGCTGAGCATTGAGACCGTGCAGCACCTGATCCAGGCTACGGGCGGGAGCGACATCGCGCCGATCGTAAGGGTGGCGTGGAATGACATGGTCCTCATCAAGCTTGCACTCGACATAGGCTCCCAGGGCGTAGTTATCCCGTGGGTGAATAATAGTGAGGAGGCCATCAGGGCTGTGCGCGCTACGAGATATCCCCCAAATGGGAACAGGGGGGTAGGGCCTAGGAGAGCTGCATCGTATGGTGCAAAATTGATCGACTATTTGAAGGAGGCGGATCAGGAGCTCTTGGTCGTCTGCCAGATCGAGACGGAGGAGGCGATAAGAAATTTAGAGGGGATCCTCTCTGTGGAGGGCATCGACGTTCTATTCATCGGCCCTGCTGACTTGTCCACGTCCTTAGGCCATAGAGGCGACTGGCACCATCCGGATGTCGAGAAGGCGATCTCACGCGTTCTCGAGGCTTGCAAGAAGGCTAATGCGGCAGCTGGGATCTTCGCCATGAGCATAGAGGATGCTAAAAGATACTTGGCCGAAGGGTTCAGGTTTATTGCCCTTGGCAGCGATACGGGCCTCCTCATATCCGGTTGCAGGGCGGCCCTCGAAGCCATGGGGAGGGGAAGGGTTGGAGAGGGAAGACAGGCTCATAATAGGTGATGAGAGGAGAGGGAAGGCGAGGAGGAGGGGAAGGGGACCGTACAGGAAGTCGGCGCTATATGTGAAAAAACGGCGCTCACTCACTTAAGAACCTCGCCAGTCTTGGCGCTCCAGAGCAGGAGGTCGAGCGCCTCCGGGGCGATCCCCAGCTTCTGGGCCAGGCCGATGTAGAGCCTCTCGATGGCCAAGTACTTCCTCTCACTCAATGATTTCGGAACATCGTCTATGACCCTGAGGTCTGCCAATCCCTTCAGCACGTGTCTATCGAGGATTGCAAGCCCGCGATACCCTATGTTCCTGAGGAAATGGCTTGCCTCTTTGTATCCCATTCCCTCGACCTCATGGGCCAAAAAGCGTCTGGCCGATTGAGGGTCAACGGGAAGTCTCGCCTTTATATCGATTTCACTTCCCGATGAGAATGACCTCCTTGCCTTGATGATTCTATTGGCCTTCGTCCTCGCAAAGCGAACGCCTCGAAGGCACCTCTCGACCTCTTTTGCCCTCCCGCGGAATAGGAGGCCCTTCCGCTTCAGACGAATGACCGCCTTCCAGGCAGACCTTGCGCTGCTCTGGACGGTGAGTATACAATATATTAGTTCCTCGAATATCCTCTCATCTGGCTTGTAGAACACCCTCTCGAATTCCTGAAGCCTATCCTCGATCTCACCCTCCCTTTCGAGATATAGTTCACTGAGGAGAGCGAGCGTGATCCTATGGAGCTTCGGCCAAGCCCTCCCCGTTTGATGCGGGTTCATGGCCCAAGTTCTACCGGGGAAGTCCCCCGAGCCACGAGGCTTGGGCTCTTCTATAATACTTTCTACAACTACGAAGGGAATCGGTTCAGCGCAACCCATACGGAATCGAAATAAACCGTCATCGCCCATCATCTCGGTGACCTGCCATTGACATCGGCCCTCGCATTCCCCGAGAAGAGGAGGGAACTGCTCTATGCGCTACTTCGTGCTGGCTTCCAGGCGAGGATGCACAGCTACGAGTATTTCATCATCAAAGGGGGGAAATTCGTATCGATAGTCGTCTTGAGTCCAACTTGGAACATGGCGAAAATCGAACGAATAGGCTGGAACAATAGGGATTCAACTGAGTCTGCGGAGGATATCGTAATCATCCTTAGGGAAATTGATCCGGGAATCAAGATAGAAATCAACTAGATGAAGTACTTGTAGGATTTCCAATTACGAAAGGCATTCGCCAATCCTACAAGTGATGGCTCTCGGAAACACTGATTGAAACACTCGTTGCATTCGCTCGCATCGAATTGACTCCAATGGGGATCGCTTGCATTTAATCGGACCGAGCTCTTGTTGAAGCATGGGTGAACGGATCCTGACCAGTCCACCCAAACAACGCGCTCGCCTGCCTTACACGGGCTTACCTTATGACCCAGGGTATACATTATCGACTCCCTCAGGAAATCATCCGTGTTCATGATCTTCGTGTGATTACCCTTCAGTTCGATGGCCTTGGCATAAAATCGGACAATTTCGGATGACCTCAAGCTGCTTACAACATTGGATCCCTTGTCGTAGTATCCCCCATTATCGACCATCGGATAACAGAACCCCACGGGGCAGCCGAGTTCCTCATTAACGTACCTCACATACTCTTCGATGTGCCCGATTATCATCTGGTTCGGGGGCGTGTTAACGAAAGGCCTCATCCCGAGGGCGTGGGAAATCCTTACGCTCCTTATAACTTCCCGACTACAGTCCCTCCTCCCCCTGTTTCTGTCGTGTTCCTCGGGATCGTAGCTATCGAGGCTGAAGCCGATTAAGTCCACCATTCCCTTTAGTGGCCTAATCTTCTCAGGCATGGTTCCGTTGGAGGCCACATGTACGAACATGCCCTTCGCCTTGGCATGGCTGAGGATCTCGCCAATGTCGGGATGCATCAATGGCTCTCCGCCAGTAAAGGACACGAAGAGGACGCCATTCCTGCTGCAGTCGTCCAACGATGCCTTTGCCTTGGGAAGCGATATCGCCACCTTTTCCATGCCGGGAATGCCGCACATGGAGCAGTTGCAATTGCACCTGGTCGTGATACTGAAAATTGCCGTCTTGGTCCTCCCCCTTAGGGCCTGCAAGAGCAGTTCTTTCCTCGACGCCACGACCGTTCCGACCCAGAAGATTGGTAACGCACCAAGCGGAGTACCAAATATTAAAGCATTATACTCGCCGGGTGATCGTCTGAGACATTACGTCGACGGGTCGTTATGAGATCCTGAGGGAGATGATGGTCGACGAACCCGTTATTAGAAGGCTTTACGTCCCGCCCTCCATGCGGTCAAACGGCGGCATTACAAGGATAGACAACGGATTATCGATAATACCGATACTCGGGGTTGATGTCAAGGACATCTCCGACATCGCCGCGTTGCTTCATGGGGCCATCGAATTCAAATGGATCTCAATAAAGCCACCGATAATGGATGTCCCAAGCAAATACCTCAACAAGACGAGTGGTCAATACGAGGCACGCGAATTACTTGCCCTAATCGCCACGATGAAGAGGGCGAAGGAGGAGATAATGCTGGGAGTGACTGTGCTGGACCTTTCTCATCCGGGACTGAATTTCGTATTCGGCATCGCATCTATAAGGGGCGCTGTTATCTCACTGTCCAGGCTTAGGCAGGAATACTATGGCCTCATGCCTGACAGGCAGCTCTTCCTGACGAGGGCGGCCAAGGAGGCCGTACATGAGATCGGGCACGTCTTAGGGCTTGGCCACTGCAAATCGAAAAGATGTGTCATGTTCTTCAGTAATTCAATATACGATACCGACGTGAAGGGCCATCGTTATTGCGCACCCTGCGCGACTAGGGTATCGGGAGCTCGATCGCGATGACCGATATCCTTAACTTGTAGGTCCATAATGGCACCTAAGCGATCGCAGGGCCCTCGACGATTAACCCCCTTAATGTATGCCTTAACAGCCAGTTCGGTCTTGAGTGCCGTATCGGTGACCTGCAAACGGAAGCCGCGACACCCGGCTGATGAAGAACATGCACCAAGCGGCCGAGATGCCGGACTGACATCATTCCTGGGGGGTTAATGCATCGAAGCAGTTACTCATATAACCCCCGCCAAAGTCTTTAGCAGCAGGAGAGAAGATCGGATGAAGGTGGGGCTTTATTCGGTTACCTATTCGGGAGCTTGGTACAAGGGCGGACCGCTTCCATTGGACAAGGTCATATCTAAGGCCAAGGCAATGGGTTTCGATGGGGTGGAGATCGGCGCGAAGAGGCCGCAGGCAAGTCCGCTCGACCTCGACGCAGATAAGAGAAGGGCGATTATGGCGAAGATCAGAGATGAGGGCCTTGAACTTCCGGCGATAAGCGCTTATACGGAGTTCACGAGTCCAGTCGAGGAACACAGGGAATGCCAGATGCTCATGCTGAGGGAGCAGATAAGGCTGGCGAAGGATCTCGGCGCGAGATACGTAAGGGTCTTCCTGGCGTGGCCGGGCATCACTTTGAGAGATGGCTTGGCGACGTACGACATGACCCGAAGGTACTCGGAGGCGAACTATCCAGATGTGACTAGACTCGAGAAGTGGAACTTCGCGAAGGCATGTCTCAAGGAGGCCGTGGGATATGCCGAGGAGGATGGCGTTGTGCTCGCCCTCCAGAACCATGCCCCGCTCATAAGGAATCACAGGGATGTCCTGGACATGGTGAGGGAGGTCGGTTCCAACTACTTGAAGGTCTGCCTCGATGCGCCGCTCCTCACGAGGCATGACGATGAATGGGTTGCCCAAGCCGTGAGGGATGTCGGTGGACTTCAGGTTCACTCGCATTACGGAGGGGAGTTCGTCAGAGGCAGCGATGGTAAGGCAGCACTGCTCCCCTTCGGCTTAGGGGAACCCCTCGTCAATTACCCGAGATTCGTGAAGGCGTTGCACGAGATAGGGTACAGGGGCTATCTATGTTATGAGTTCTGTCATCCGTGCCTCGATGAGAGCCATCGCCCAGCTGGCATCGACAGGATCGATGAGCAAGTGAAGATGGCCCTCGAATACATGAGGGGTTTGCTGAAGGGCCTTTAGTCACACATGGCTATGCCCTAACGCGCCCGAGTATGTAGTCAAGGGCAGTGGATGCGTTCCTTATCCTTGCGGCGGGATGGTGTCTATAGAGCGGAATCATCTCCGCGATGAGATAACCATCGTAGCCCACGTCGGCCAGGGCCTTCACCACGGCGGGCCAATCGACGTCGCCTTCCAGCAGATCCACGAAACCATCGATCGTCCCGACGGCCCTCCTGAAATCCTTAACGTGGACCCTCTTGATCCTATGCCCCAGAATCCTGATCCACTGCTCGGGATAACCGAAGGGCATTACGTTACCCGTGTCGAAGAACACCCCCACGTATTTGCTCTTGAAGTAATCGACGAAATCCCGTACCTCCAAAGGGCTCAGGAAGAATTTATTCCAAACGTTCTCAAGCCCTATCGCAACGTGATGCTTCTCAGCGTGGGGCAGGACGTCTAGGATGGCGTCCCTCAGCCGTTCCTGGACGCGATCATATGGGACGACCTCACCGCCCTTCATGAAGAAGATGTCCACGGCCCCAGGTATCGAGAGTATGGCATCCGTGCCGAGCGCTGAAGCTGCTTCGATCTGCCTCCTGACGATGCCTCTGGCCTTCGTCCTGACCGCTGCATCCCCACTCGTGAGGGGGGAGGACCAGAGCAGCCCTGATGCTAGACTGCTGATCTCGATCCCAATTCCATTCGCGGCCTCGGATAGCCTCCCCAATTCCGCTCCACTCGATTCCAAGCTCACCTCCCCCCTCTCAGAGAGGCAGAGCTCAACGGCTTCGAAGCCGAACCCCTTCGCCTCCCTCATGCATTCCCGCACGTCCTTCGTGCCCTCCAGTCCTCCGGGAAATGACCAGTAGTTGATCGATTTCCTCATGTGCACCAAGCAAACCTCGTCCAAGAAGTAAAAGGGGGCCATATTTGAGGTTAATCTTGAATGAGTATACGGCACAAGTCGGCCATAATGTATTGGTTTGACGAAAAATCTTATAATATATCATTTTAAATGTTATAATCAGTGAAAGCATATGGCTATTCAAGAAGTTAAAGCACAAAAAATACCTTGGATGTTGGTCTTAATCCTCGCGGCCGTTCTTGGATTTGCTGGCCAATGGTGGCAACTGACAACCGCTGCGGGCATTACCGGGAGGCCGGCGCAGTCGGGCAGCATAGGGGTCCCAGCCGTCTGTATGTCGGGCATGACGACATTGCCCTTCATGGCACTTCTCGTCATGGGGGGGCTAAAGAAAATCGGCCTACCAAGGGGTGGCTTCAGCCCCCAGACGCTCACTTACGTCTACATCGTCTCCCTCGTCTGCTCCTTCAGCGTGGGGTGGCTCTCCCCATGTTCGAGTTGGGGCGTTTACCTCGGCGCTAGGATCGTGGATCCGGAACTGACGGCTGATTATGTCAACGCGTTCATGGCTCCATCCCCGTCTATCGCTATGGGTGTGGTGAATGGCGGAATACCAGTGCCTTGGGGGGACCTACTCCCGAGCATAATCTTCTGGTGGCTCTTCACGGTCATCAACGCCGCCATGATGCTGTCATTGGTCCTCATCTTCAGGAGGAACTGGGTCGATGTTGAGAAGGTAACATTCCCGCACGTGGTCGGAGCCTACGAGATTCTGAATAGGATCAGCATGAAGGCGACGGGTGAAGGGAGTAAGGGGCTCTTCTCCCCCTTCGTCATCGGCATGATATTGGGCGTAGCATTCCAAGTTCCGATAATGATGTCCGAGCTATTCCCCTGGTTCCCGGACATCTACGGGTGGAGGACGAACACCTGTACCTCTGGTCAGCAGTGGTTGCCATCGACTTCGCCGTTATCCGGTGTCGTCGGCCTTTCCACCTTCCAGAAAGACCCTCTGGGGATGGCCATAGCCTATCTCGCACCGTTGAGCATCTCCTTCAACATCTGGTTCTGGTACATAGTCTGCATAGTCATCCTCCCGCAGATCGCTTATGCGATGGGCTACTATACGGGCATTACTGACCTAAATGGCTGTGGCCGCATCTGGTGTGGGGAGATGATCGGCTCTGGCCCTCCCTTCAAATACACGGCTGTATCAACTGGCGCAACGCTCGGTTTGGCCCTTCTGATCTTCTTCCTCAGTCGCCGGTACCTGACAGAGACCGTCAACTTAGCACTTGGCAGGGTAAGCCCCGAGAGTAGGGAGGCACTCGAGAAGGGGGAGCCAGTGCCCTACCGGATCGCCTATGCGATGCTTGTCGTGACCTTTGTCCTGCTCCTCGCCTGCTATTCTGTAATGGGTCTCTCTATTGCATCTGGCCTGATCATCCAGCTCACCTTCGCCATCTTCTGGTTCGCGATCGTCCGCCAGGTCGGGATGGCTGGCTTCTTCTTCCGTGGCACTGACAAGGGCGTCGCCCTCGCGAGGCTCGCCCTCTACCCAACTGCCCCGGATCCGCCGACAAGGGACTTCGTCCTGACCTCTGCACTGACTAACGGAAGTGTTGACGCGCCCGAGAACGGCTTCCAGGTGGGAGGGAACTTCATTTCCTCCTTTGAGGCGTTCCGCATGGCGAACCTGACTTCGACGAGCAACAGGAGCGTGTTCCTCGTCCTCGTGGTCACATTCGCGATACTACCCATATTCTCCCTCCTCGGCTATTACTACACCGTCTACACTGTCGGACTCGCTAAAATCGCAGGCAACTGGGGCAGCCGGGGCTGCGATTACCTGCTCAGTAGGGCCGCGCTTGCGAGCAATTGGAACAGGTTCCCCGCAGCCGATCCGTGGGTGCCGCACTTCATCCTTGGCTTCGCGATAACAGCTGCGCTCAGCATCCTCCACTCCAGCTTCATCTGGTTCCCGTTCGAGCCCGTCGGCTTCACGTTGGCGATCAGCTACGCCGGCACGGCTTTTGGTATCTGGTCCCTAGCACTCATCGGCTGGGTGCTCAAGACCTTGACCCTACGGATAGGCGGTAGCAAGGCATACGAGGGCTGGGGCCTTCCCATTGCTACGGGCTTCATCGCTGGCTACATGGCTCTACTCATACCGGGCACGATCATAGCGCACGTCAAGTTCTGGTTCCCATTCTAATTAAATAAAGACCAATTCCTTATTTTTATATCATTTTTTTATGTTATGGGGCAGTCTATCCTCTTGGCCCTACATTCATGCCTCCCTCTTGGATGAAGTAAGCTCAGGTTGTGAGACTATTTTATCTGACGACTTGGTTGTAGATCAATCATAGCCGGGCGAAAAGGGCCGGTTGTCCTTTGAAGATTTATCGGCTAATATTGTAACCTCTAGTGTCTTAATGGCATCGCTGTAGGGGGATTTTATCTTGGATGTATTTCCCGTCTTGACCGCCTCCACAAACGCCCTATCCTCTTCGAGGTATGGATGTACATCGCTGTCGATCTGATCGACTTTATCGCTCCAATATACCTTCGCATAGTGTGCGTGACCGCCAAGCTCTATGGCAACGTTCTTTGCGATGAACCTGAGTGCTGTGCCGGTGAAGGTCTTCCTGCTGGCACAAGTGCTCGTCACAACTCCTATGGCGCCATCCTTGAACTTCAAGCAGACCACTGAGACGTCCTCCACGTTAAAGCCAGGGACATCCTTTAGGAGGAGGGTATCGAGCTCCGCGTATACCCGCGAGACGTCACCCGCGATATACCTCGCAAGGTCGAATACATGGGTGCTCTGCTCTATGACCTGACCTCCGCTCTTGGACTTGTCTATCCACCAGTGACCGGGGGGGAACCAGTAGGGATCGTGATATTGCCCGATCACCATGCCTATCGGCCCATTCTCCCTAAGGACCTTCATTGCGAGGTCCGTCGTGTCCAGGTAACGCCACATGTATCCGACGCTGCTTATTATCCCCGCCTTTGAGATCGCCCCCTCTATCTTCTTGGCCAATTCCAGCGTCAGCGCTATGGGTTTCTCGATGAAGAGGTGGAGCCCTCGCTCGATCAGCAATGGCTCGAATCCGTGTGAGAAGGGCGGAACACACACGTAAATGGCATCGAGCTTCTCCGCCCTGACCATCTCGGAAACGTCCTGATAAGCACTAGCGCCCTGAATGGATGATGCTGCATCCTTTGCCCTGTTAAGATCGATATCGCAGAACGCTGCGATCTTGGCATCCGGTACCTTCTGCAGGCAGTTCACGTGCTCCCTTGCAATGCCGCCTGCCCCTACAAAGCCGATAGAGACTTCCATGTCCATTTGCGCACATGGGAACGCATTTAACGCTTTCACCGGTAACGTACAAGTGCCAGATCCCGTTTCCCCATGTCCCGAACCTTTCGTTAATGGAGACCCACAATCCTTCTAGAGGAACCAAGGCTATAAGGACCCCTTCGGCTATTCACGCGCAGGCAAACATGACGTTACCCACACCCACCCAAGGGGATGTCGCCTACTATGATTCGTTTCCCAGGGAACGGAGGGACATCATCGACGCACACCACCATTATAATGCCGAAAGGAAGTTTGTCGATGATCTGCTGAGGGAGATGGATTCTGCGGGAGTCCAAATGACTTGTCTCATCTCAAGTGGCCCAAGCTATGGCGAACAGGAAGCGTCGGACTGGAGCCGCATCTTCAAGGATTTCAATGACAGGATATTCGGCTTGGGCCTTTTCAATCCAGGCAGATGCGATCACGATGTCGTGGATCGGTATTATTCAAAAGGCTTTAGGGGTTTGAAGGCGATAGAGCCCAAGAGACCTTACGATGAAGATGACAACCTGAGATATTATGAGAAGGCAGAGGATTACGGAATGCCCATACTATTCCACACAGGTGTCGTGGCTAGGAGTTCGACGCAGGAGAGGGAGGACGTTTCATCCGGATACATGAGGCCGATCCAGCTCGATAGAATTGCGAGGTGGTGTCCAAAGCTTAGGATTGTGGCCGCGCACATGGGAGATCCTTGGTTCTCCGAGGCCTTCAACACGTCTCAGAAGAATCCGAATATGTGGCTCGATGTATCTGGCAAGGGGATATGGTTGAAGGCCTCCGCGATCAGGCAACACCTCGGGATAAGGCTCAGGCCGGAGAAACTAGTCTTCGGCATAGACGAGCCGCCAAAGGAGTACAAGAGGCTCATACACACTTGGGAGACGCTGTTATATGAGATGGGCGTAACGCAGGAACAACGAGACATGGTATTCACCGGTTCTGCAAAACGCATATTCCTCAGGTAGTGTGGAACGGTGAGGGTCGGGAGCGAATGCTTCGGCTGCATATCGAGGTTGATCGAAGTAGCCTCCGAACTGAGCACCAATAATGCCGATATGCGGAGGCGCGTGAGGCGAGATGCCATCGACATCCTCGAAAGGGAATACAACGACAATGTGGTTCCAGCAAAACTTTCAACGCACATACTGAGGGCGTTGAAGGCGATCACCGGCAACCCCGATCCGTTCGCTGAGGCGAAGCGCAAGGAGATCGATTTCGCCAGGGAAGCCTCCTCCAGGATAAACCCCCTGAGGAACCTCAGGTCCTTGGTGGAGTACTCTGCTCTAGGAAATACGCTGGACTTCTTCAGGGAACCGGAGTCGCTCTTGAAGATGGCGGATAGATTTCCTGGTTTTGCCCACGACGATCTAGATGAATTCGCTGGGAGACTCCCTTCGGCCAGGAAGATCCTCTACTTGGCGGACAATGCCGGGGAGTGTTTCTTCGACGGCCCTCTCGTTGCATGCTTAGCCAAGGACAAGGAGGTCACATATGTGGTAAAGGATTCATCGGCGCAGAACGACATCACCTACGACGATTTGGCATATGCGGGCCTACTAAACCAAATGGGCAAGGTAATCACCACGGGCGATGATGCCATCGGCATCGATCTCGCGACGGCATCTGAGGAGGTGGCACGGATGCTCCAGACATCGGACTTGATCATAGCTAAGGGCATGGGGAACTATGAGACCCTATCAGAACTCCCCATCCGGTACAAGATCCTCCACGTGTTAATGGCGAAATGTGGGCCCGTAGCATCAAGTCTGAATGCCCCCATCAATAGCTATCTCGCGATCTTTAGGTGAAGATGTTTTCGATAGTGAACTCCGACTTCAGCAAAGCACGAATGCCATGTTGAAAGGGCATTGACGGAATTTCTATCGGGCGATTACCGACTTACGAGGAGGCCCTCATCCATGTCCAGGTGAAAACCATATCTCGCGATCAATCTCATCGGTTTACTGTCTATGGAGCGAATTCCCTCATAGCATCGGCTTCTTTCAAACAGAAGCCTTTCGGCATGCTTCATCGCCTCACGGATGTCGGAGCCGAATGATTGGATTAGTTCCAAGGTCATCGGCCTTGAGGACACAGTGAGGCCATATGAGAAAAGCTTGTTTTTCTGCACGTGTCGAACCTAGGTTGTTTGATCAGGGATTCGGGCCGTTGAATGTACACAACGATCCTTTTACAGGAGCACAAGGATCCTGTTACACAAATACCCCCAAAGATGGAGGCCCTATATTGTGATTTTTAAAAGATAAGGGGGGCGACCCTCGATACATAGATAGGCTCAGAGAGCCTACAATGTGACGGCCTTGCCCGTCTTTGATGAACCGTATATGGCGTAAGCCATCTGAACGGCCCTTAATCCATCATAGCCATCGCCGAGTGGCCTCCTCTTCTCCCCGATGGCCTTGACGAACTCATCGAGTTCCAGCCTCCAGGATTCGTCCTCCATTTCGCCGTAGTCGTAGACCACTTGTTCCCCGCCCTTCTCCCCGAAGACGGTTTTGTTACAATTCCGGTTGTCGATGTAGATGTATCCCTTCTCCCCGTAGAGCTCCACGTACATATAGCCGAACCACTCGGTCCAAGAGGAGTGGACGAAGGCCACCTTCCCATCCGCGGTCTTGAAAAGACCAAATCCATTGTCCTCGATCTCTATCGGCCAGAAGAGGGTTGCGGCATATCCCTTGGCCTCATTGATCTCCCCCAGGAACCATCTGGTCAGGTCGAGGAGATGCACGCCATTATCGAGGAATGTGCCCCCTCCAGCCATCTCCTTGTTCCAGAACCAAGAACGCAACATATGCTCCCCCCCTCCATGCCCGGTCCTAGACCTCAGGAATGTCGTCTTCCCGATTCCACCAGAGTCGAGGAGTTCCCTCGCCTTCAAGACGTTCCTGAAGTGCCTATGGTTGAAACCTGTTTTCAGGATCTTCCCGGATCTCTTGGAAGCATCCACCATGTTCACGGCCTCCTCTGGATTTCGGGCCAATGGCTTCTCGCAGAGGACGTGCTTCCCGGCCTCAAGTGACGCGATCGATATCGGGGCGTGGAACTTATTTGTCGTAGACACGACGACGCAATCGACGTCCTCCCTTGAGACTACTTTGGCGTAATCCGTCGTGTATTCGCATCGGAATTCACCCGCCCGCCTCTTTGCCAAATCCTCGACCACGTCGCAGACGACCTTAAGCTCCAAATCGGGATTGTGTGAAATCGTCCTCATCCTCAGTCCGCCGATGCCGCCACAACCGATAACAGCAAACCCCAGCTTTTCCGCCATTCCCAACACAGGCCTCATTTAGCAGGCTCTGACCTTATCAATCTTCTCTGCCAGATAGATCGCGTATAGAAGGGCATGTATTCATCGGAAGGGGTTAGAGGTTGCAGCTACATGTGCAAGTATCGCAGGGGTTGCCCGACGATCCCTTCGAACTTCCGGATCCGGAGACGAAGAGGTTCTTTTCGTAAACCTTCCTCCAACAATTGGAGCAGACCCACATGCCGCCTAATTCCTTGTGCTCTGCCCATAATAAGGCCGAATCATTGCTGCCACAGAAATGACATCCGCTGCTCATCTCACGTCATCGATTTGCGGCTTAAATCGGAGGTAAATAAACTTACTTTATGTTGAGCCTAGAGCTCTATCTCCATCCCATCGTATGATGCGACGATGCCTTCAGCCGCAAGCCTTGGGGCTATGAGGTCGTGCACTGGGGAGAAATGAGGGCAAAAATGCGTTGCACAGAAGGTGCTGCCTTCGTTCAGGAGCTCATCCTCAACGAAGGACCCGTGCGCCTTCCTCAACAAATCGAAGTTGAAGTGCCCGTCTGATGCCCTTCCATCTCCAAACGTGGCCTCCAACACAACAAGGTCATATTTGTGTCCCTTGATCGCCTTGTAGGTCTCCGGCAGAAACCAGCCAGTATCAAGCCCATAAAGGATGGTCTTGCCCTCCCTCTGTATGATGTAGTTCATAGCATCTTCGCCCTGACCGTGATTGGCCCTTAAGGTTTCGATCTTCATGTCGCCGAGACTCAAATCCTCAAACGGCTCCACCTGTCGGGGCTCGATCATGTAATCCTCAAGGCCCAGATCTGGCATGTCGCTCAATTCGGCGGATATCAATTGGCAGACGGTCTCGTTGCCGCAGATTATGAGCTTCTCGATCTCCGAAAATCTCGGCCCAACTGCATCCAGAGACGGCGGCAGTTGCGTCTCCGGCCTCAGATACCTCCACCTGAGAAGGTAAGGGTATAGGTGATCCTTGTCGGAATGCGTCACGAGGAGATACTTTGTACTTACGAGCGATACGTTGAACCGTTCAGCTTGGAGGAAGATTTCGGCGGGCATATCTATCAGACAATCGGGCACGATGTAGGCTGATGTATTCCTCCTCAAGTTCTTCCCGCCCAAGGTCCTACTCTGATGGCAGTTCGGGCAGCGACACCAGAAACCGGGATATTGCTCGCCAGCTGATGTGCCGAGGAACCTGAACTTGACCATGTACCCAACGTTATCACATCGCTTCATTAATAATGCTTAGGACGATAACCCCTTATGGCGTTTGCATCCCAAGTGGATATGCTTCGTCACGCACCGTCGATCTTCTTCAGCTGAGAGCGATACATCTCGACGATCTCATCAACCGTTGTCGCACCTTCCGCGGCCCTGTCTTCCCTCCATTTTATCAAGCGGGGGAACCGTATCGCAAGGCCGGCGCCCTCCTTCAGGGCGCCATAGGCTGCCGTATGGACGGGAGACAGACTGAGCTCGTCGCCCAGGACCTCTGCAACCTTCGTCGGCACGAACCAGTAGTCGGCCTTCAATATGGACCTGACCCTCGGATGTGGATGATCGATGCGTTCGAAGGCCTCGGTAAGCTTCGCCAGATCCTCGTCTGTGAATCCACTGCCGAGTTTACAAACTGTCTCAAACTCCTCTTCCTTCGGATCGTATGCCGCCATCAACAGGGCCCCGTAGGACCCGGCCCTCTTGCCCCGTCCGCTGAATCCCCCAACCACGACCAGGTCGACCGTATCGCGCATCTCGGAACGGTAGCTCCTCTTCCACTTGATCCACTGGAAACCCCTGTGGCCGGCTTCGTAGATGGACTCCGGCCCCAATGACTTTAGCACCAAGCCCTCAGTGCCCTCCTGTATGGATCTCTCGAAGAATCGCTCTATCTCCTTGGCATCAGAGGAAACGACCCTTGGGGTCAGCTTCACGCGATCGGTCTCCTTTATGATCTGCTCGAGGCCCTCCCTCCTCTTCGGGTAGCTGAGCAACGTGTAATCACTGCCGTTAAGGTAAAGGAGGTCGAAGAGGAAGTATGCGACTGGAACCTCCTTGGCCATGCTCTCTATCTCATGCTTCCTACCCCTCCTCTGTGAAACGACTTGGAATGGCAGCAGGTCCCCCGTGTTCGGGTCGAGGGGAACGCATTCGCCGTCGATGATCGCCCCCCTTGCGGTCGTCGATTGCCTTATCCCCCGTATTACATCCGGATACTGGCCTGTGACGTTCTCTTCGCGCCTGCTGAATAGCTGCACATTGCCCTTGGAGACGTGGGCTTGGATCCTTATCCCGTCGAGCTTGTACTCAGCCGCCGCCCTTCCACCCAACTTCGATAGTATCTCATCAAGCGAAGCCATCCTCTCGGGAAGCTGCGACCTTATGGGTTTCCCGATCGTTACCCTGAAGTCCTTGATGGCCCCAATTCCCCCTTCGGCCAGGGACTTGGCAACATGGCCTATATCGGAGGAGAGGTTGTATGCCCTCTCGACGTCCTCCCTGGCCCCTTTGCCGCCTCCGTATGCCATGGACAGTGCATCGAGCAGCGTCATGTCCGCGACCCCGAGCCTCAGTTTACCGAGTGCTATCTTCACGAGGTAGGACGCCTCCTTCGGAGTCGCCTCGACTAACAGACTCGAGAGGAGGCCAATTTTGGCCTCCTGCGAACCGGCGCCCGTACTATGGCATATCTTCTCGAAGGTCTCATACGCCTTCCTCACCGTTAGCCGTTTCCGGCCGAGCGTCGTCTGCGCCTTTTTCATCAGAAGGCCCTCGGCGGTCTTGCCAAGGTCACCGGTCCGCCTGTAATCATTCTGAACGATCTCGGAATTCGTCCCCGATACCTCCGCCAACGTCTTCATAACGAGTTTATCAGCAAGGCCGAGCTCCATGCCTACGAATGGCGGATATACCTCCCCTAGGCAGAGATAGGCGACTGTGCCGACCTCCTCCTTCGGGGTCTGCCTGAAGAGGTTGACAAGGATATCGGTCATCTCGAGCCTCTTGGTGGTTTTCTCAAGCGATTCGAACGTTTCAGCCAGGGCGGAGAAGTTCATTCCTTGTGGACCTGCATCAGGCCGTTCAAATTATGTTTTTCGATTGTTCGTGGCCTAATGCTGCCCGACATTGGGCGTTAATCGACGCCCCAGGTTGTCCCTTGG
>Ga0315312_1000384_pt1 | contig 57253 bp, 69 predicted proteins | sample TDP7_MG_FD_203629 | JGI IMG/M metagenome (GOLD analysis project Ga0315312, IMG submission 203629) | Freshwater sediment microbial communities from Lake Towuti, South Sulawesi, Indonesia - TDP7 | ecosystem: Environmental > Aquatic > Freshwater > Lake > Sediment | place: Indonesia: South Sulawesi... | reverse complement strand
TTGTTTCGTAAGTGCCCTCATACTGCTCAAACCATTATTAGGCTAAACATTAAAATATCTTTTCGCTATCATAAAATTATCTCTTTTTGCAAATCAATGAAGACAAATAAATAGTGGTGCGGCCGCCTAGAAGACTATCTCGGTTTAGATTCTCGGTTTTTCTCCGCACGTTATTTGACGGGTCCGATTCATTTATTCCGTTGCTCTATTAAGCATAGTGGGAGAATACCAGAGCGGTCATACACATAACGAGCCAATTTGTAATAAATTCCTTCGGTTCTACTCAAGCCTAAAGTTCTCCTAATTTCTTTTAAAGCTGGCAATGAGTTTTCTCTCCGACGAACTCTATCCCCTCTCCAAGAAACCAGAATGGGTGAAACAAAATCTATGTATGGTTTGCTACACGTTTCTTTAACTTGGACCCATTGGTCCATGCATAGCCTGCCTTTTTCCGTTATGGTCAACCTTTGCACCCATCCGTGGCTCCCGTCATCCCACGCGCTCTTCATTTTTACGTAGCCATAATTCTCAGCGGACTGAAGGAGTTCATGAACCCAAGCCTTTGAAAGGGAGAGCCCCTCGGCAATTTTGCTGATGTGCCCCTCTTCAAGACCTTTATTCTTGATTTGTACTAACAGCTCTAGAATTCTAGCTTTTCGTTCATCGCTCATATATAAACACTACCTTCTGTTCGGTTAAAACAAACATCTCGAAATCCATTTTTAAAAGTTACTCAGAAATTACGCAAGGGTCAAAAATGGGAAAGCGGAAGGACATGACTTACTGGAACGTGCCTGTTCCCAAACCCCTCAATGACGCTCTCGAGAAGGCCATAGTGCGAGATTGGCACCCAACGAAGGCTGATTTCATTAGAGATGCAGTGAGGGAGAAGCTAGTTAACATGGGCATCTCTCCGCCAGTCGAACAGCGAAAGGAGTGAGGGAATGTGAGCCCTGAGAACAAAGAGAGAACCGCTAGAGTTCACATTAGGTGCGCGATTAATGGGGAACCTGCAAGGGTCCTCCTCGAGCTGAGGCGTCGAGGGATTATCCGATCCAACGCTGACGCTGTTTGCCAAGGGTTGCTCACGCTCTGGGAAAAGATTGTGAGGAGGGAACTTGAGGAGGCTCAATTGAAGGCGTCTAAGCGCCTCGCTGAGGGGTGAAGCAAATGCGCGCGCTTCCCCAGAGCTGAGGTGCCACCATGATAACCATTGTGATTTGGTTTATAACGGTTTCTCCTCACGCTGTTTTAAAGCGTTTTTTAATCCCGCTAAGCCGGTTCCGAGATGGATCGGGGGCAGGAAACCGCCTAGCCCTAAACCCAGGGCAGAAAGAGACCAAGGCTAGAGAGGTGATTTGAACGATGAGTTTTCTGAAGGAGGAGGCGCCAGTACCCCCTTTAGAGGAGGGCGATGTATTAGAGGCTGAAATAATTGACATGAAGTGGCCTGTGGAATCAAAATATCAGAATGAAGACGGAACGCCGCGACAGCAAATTGAGTTGGCTTTACGTCTGCAAAATGGTTTTGAGTTCAAGAGTTGGCTTTCATACTATGAGAGACCTAGTATCAAAAGCAAGCTTGGCAAGCTGTGCAAAACACTTATGGCAACTACGGGTGTCCAGTACCAGTCGCTGAAGGAGTTTCTGGACGACCTCAAAAAATACGGGCGGCTCTTTGTCCAAGTTTCTGGCTATCGCACATGGGAAGATGAGGAATATCCAAAATTCTCCATAGTGTCAACCAAACTGCCGGAGCCCAAGAAAGAAGTCACGAAAACATCAATGGTTGTCGCTTCACAGCAAAAAGTCAGCGCTGATACAATCGACTTCATCGTGAGAAGTCAAGGCATAATTGACATGGGGCTGGCACTGAATGAGGGTGATTGGAACACAACAGTCCCTGTGCAAGTGAGGGCTGAGTTGCTTAAAAACGGACTCATAGAGAGAAAAGAGGGATTATACTTCTTTACCAAAGAGGTTGCGCGGTTTTTTCAGAAACCAACTTAGATGCGATAGCTGCGGCAAACCTACCGAGTCTCGCCGTTTCTCTCCCCCATTTCTCAGGGACAGTTTGAAGAACATGCTTCGTGACGGAAAATGGCTCTGCAAAGACTGCTTTGAAAAACTACGGAAGAGAGGGACCGATTCATGACAAACTGTGGCGCATGTATAAGATTCAGTGGTTATTTAGCGGAGAACATGTGGCTGGGCAAGTGCCCAGTTAAAGACACGAATGTTTCCATGTCTGATCCTTCATGTGAAGCTTTCGTTGATCAAAGCGTTCTAGAGATTTTTCAGAAGCTGTTCATCGCTCGCAGCGATTGCTATGCTAAACAAACGGGGAAGGGTTACGTTAAAGTGGACAGCCCGCTTACAAAAGAAGTTTTACAGGAACACTTCAGAGGCAAAATCACGATTGGCGCCTACCAGATCAACGTAATCAACAACGTCAAGCACTTAGTTTTCGATCTGGACCCAGAAAAATTAGATAGTTGCCCAGAGACAGCCCAAAGACTGTTGCTGGAATGTATCCAGAAACCAAGCGAAGAAGACCCGAGATTTTATAGCAAAAACATACTGTTAGAGGCGAGCAGATTCAACGATCCCTCATACCATATTTGGGTGTTCTTCGACCCGCCCATACAGGCAAAAGTGGCACGATGGTTGGCTCACAAGATCCTTGAACACGCTGGTTTATCACCAAAAACAGTTGAAATTTTTCCCAAGCAAGACGCGTTAGGAGATGACAGAAGTTTCGGAAATCTCATTAAATTGCCTCTAGGTTTTCATCAAACCGCGAAAAAGTGGTCTTGTTTCCTAGACGCTGAAAGCTTCAAGCCTTTATCCTCCACCGTCACATACGACGTACGTGGTTGTTCTTTTTCAGAAAGGGGTGTTGCAAAAATTCTTGAATATACAAAAGAACAAAGAGATAGAGATTTTCAGCTTAAGCTAGATTCTTCTTTAGTGAACGCGCCTTCGAGGATGGGCAAAATCAGGCCGTGTTTTAGGGAAGCATTGAAGGAGAAAACGATCAGCCACGAAATGAGAGTTGCCATTGTAACGGAGTTTTATCGCGGAGGCGTCTCCAACACAAAGGACATGGTCTCTCTCTTTAGAGGCCAAACCGATTTTGATGAAAAAACCACCCTCTACTACGTAAACGACGTTGTCTCGCGCAAATACTCTCGGTACAAATGTGAAACGATAAGAAATTTCGGCTACTGCATTGGCACTGCTTGCCCAGTTTTCCTCAGACAGAAGAAACGTTTTGAAAGGTTGGTGGAGGAGCTCTGATGGAAGAGGTTAAGGTCGGCGACCTGACAATAAATCCCGGCTTAAATAAAGAATTTGACGAAGTTCACCCGGCAATAGGCATGGTTGGCGACACAGCATATGTGGGTGTGTGGGTTCCATGCCAAGTGACGGAAAAGAAGGGCAACGTGGCCTATCGCGATCTGCTGTTTCTGGTAACGGACAAACGCAAACTGATCCTGGCAAATGACCAAGTGTTTAGGGAGAAAGGTCTCAACTGGAGAATTGCTTACAAGCCCATTAGGTTTCCTAATCGTTGGCACCTGCAAGACGTGCAAGCTTATTTAGATGGAGCCACCGTGGACCCAGCGGCGGTTTTTATCGATTTGGTTGATGCATGGCAAAAATACATGGAGCAGCCAAATATACGTGAAACTCTATACCACGCTCTATGGGATATGGGAACCTATTTCTTTCATTTATTCAACTGTTTTCCCTACCATTACATTGGCGGTCTCAAAAGAAGTGGAAAGACCAAGGACCTAACAGTGCATTATTGTCTAGCGTTTAACGCTGTTTTCAGCAACAACATGAGCACTGCTTCAATCTATAGGCTAATCCAAAACGCAAGAACCACTCTGCTAATTGACGAAAGCGAAAAACTGGCATACAGGGGTCAAATGAGTGAACGCACCTTAGAGTTTCGAAGCCTCCTTCTGTCAGGCTACAAGAGAAGCGGCAGAACCTACCGTACAGAAAAAAATGAAAAAGACAGGCTGCAGCCGCAACCCTTTGAGGTCTACAGCCCAAAAGCCGTGGCGAACATTCAAGGCTTAGAAGACGTTATGGAAGACCGCTGTAAAACCACGATTCTGAAGCGGAGCCGAGACGCTAAAATAATGAATTTAGAAGTTGACGAAGGCGCCGAGGAATGGAGCAATCTACGAAACAAGCTTTACGTGTTGTTCCTGACATATTGGAGAGAAATTAAGGAAATCTATGATAAAATCGGTGAATCTAGTGAACCTAGTGAACTAGTGAACCCGAAAACAGACCCCCTTTTTTCTAAGGAAGATTTGGACACTTACTTAGTTGGGAGAGAACTCGAACTCTGGAAGGGCATACTGGCTCTGGCTCTGTTTCTTGACAAGAAAAACGTGTCTGTTTCCAGGTTCACGGGTTCACCAGATTCACTAGGTTCACTGATTCTGAAACTTGCAATAGACGATGCCAAACAACGACAGGTAGAAAACGTGACAGAGACTGGCGAAATCATACTTGCACAAATTCTAACACAGCTCGTGCAAAAAGACGATTACTATCCAGTGAAAACGCTGAAGGAAGAAATGGCTACGGCATATGATGAGGAACAGAAATGGCTGACAACACAATGGATAGGGAACGCGCTTAGGCGGCTAGGCTTTAAAGAGAAAAGGCGGGTTGGAACAGGATATCAGTATCTTCTATCAAGAGAAGACGTAGAGGACCTAGCCAAAAGATTAGGTTTATCTTCAGATATTCTCTTCTCAAACAAATTTTCCAAAGTGAAAGAGTGGATCCTAACCGCCAAAAACCAAGACAGCTTAGTGGATCAGGCGCAGCTTGCAGCTAAGTGCACGGAGCTGGAACTGGACCCACAAAGAACTGTTGAAACGTTAAAAGAAGAGGGATTCCTGTCCGAGGCACCTAACGTTGGAAAATTCGTAGTCAACAACCCGTAAAAACCTTGGCATAACGACGAAAAGGTGAACAAAACATGGTTGGGGTGAGTAAAGCGGCGCTGGAACAGAAATGTGGGCTGAGTAGAAAGAGGAAGCCTGAACCAGAGGGCGCAGACCTGTCGTCAGCGACAACCGTGCTCACAACCCCAGAGGGAAAGGCTGGCTTTGTTGAAACTCGCAACTTGAAGGAGATTCTTGATTTGAGAACATTTTCGGAGAATTGAAGAAGATGGAGGAGACTTTCTCTTGAGCTGGTTTGATTTCTACAGCATCAGGCGCTGGATAGATAAACTTAAGGCCAAGCGTAAAGGTAGCGCGTCGACTCAACGCGTATTTCTTTACTATTTCGGGCGTTTCTGTCATTTCGCTAAGATGACGCCTGATCAGTTGATTGATGAGAGAAAGCAGCATTTGAAGAGCGATGATGAATTCTTGAGGCGGAAGCATGAGGAGTTAGTGGAGAAGTTCTCGACTATGCTTAGGGAAAATGAGAAGGCTACGCCGAACACTGTAGCAACGGCGGTTGCGGCGGTCAGAAGTTTCTACAAAAGCAATTACATGCCTCTCCTCGAGGTTTCCGTTCCAACACCTTTTCCATTAAGGGAATCCAAAGTGCCGACGCCACAAGAATTACGAGCCATATGCGACATAGCTGGTGATGAGAAAGACTATCTCATAAAAGCTTGGATTCTATGTCAAGCCGAATCTGGAATGAGCAACGTTGACTTACATAAACTTGAACTGAAAAGCAAATGGTGTCACAGCGCCGAATTCGGTTACATCAATGAACAGCTTAGGAATGGAACGGTTCCCTTGCACATACACATTGTTCGGGAGAAAACTATGGCTAGCGGTCTTGGCTGGTATGACACTTTCTTCGGCAAGAACGCGGTCGCTGCCTTAAATGAATATGTGGATTTCTCTAAGCCTTGTCTTTTCGATGTTTCCGACCGAACTATTCAATTAAAGATAAAGGAGCTTTCTATAAAAGCTGGAGTTGGGTCGGAAGAGGTTCCGGTTCGTCCATACGACTTAAGGAAATACTTTAACACTCGTCTGAAACTGACTGGGTTAAATGAAACCATTTGCGAATATTTTATGGGACACAGTTTGGGGCGTGTTAAAGGAGCCTATTTTGTTCCGCCAGTCATGGAGTTAAGAAAAGTTTACCGGCGGTATTATCCGCATATAAGTATAGGCAATAGAAGTTAGCGCTCCACAATCCAAACAACCTATAGTTGTCCGACTAGCCCAGCGTCAACCCAAGAATGTTGAACTATCTTCATTTCCATTTTTGTTATTTCTCCTTAAACGAAACCTCTTTTGGTTTTTGAATAACTGCCAATTTGATGGAGCGGAAGGTATTGAGCTCACTATAACTTCTTCAGAAAACAAGGTCTAAATGGAAAACAACACGCGGTTGTCGTTAATAAGAAATGTCATTTTTCCTTAGAGAATGCCGACTACAATTCCTATTAAGAACATTTCAATGCTTCCGTAAGCGATGAGCATCAAAATTTTGTTTTTCCTACCCATCTGCTGTGCAATTTGTTTAGATTCGGGAGGCTTGCTAGCGAGAAGCTCTCCTGACAAAACTATTAATCCAAAACATAATCCTATTGCGAAGAACAAATATGCGATGTTTAAGTTCAAGAGAACCAGTAGAATTGGACTTAGTATGTAAGGTAGGAATGCAGACATTGCGATAAATTTGGTGCCACTATTAACCCCCAGAGATTTCAAAACAGATTGTCTTTCGGTTTCCTTATCCTCGTAGTACTTTACAAAGTCTTTTACAACATCTAATCCTGTGCCTAATAGAAGGAGAATAATTGATGCTATGAGCAAGGTCACTGAGATATTGCCAACTGCGATTGCGCCTGCAAAGAATGGAAGCGAAACACTAAACCAAACAAACACGAGATTTCCTAATATTCCCCAATCGGTAATCCTCGGTTTTATCGAATATAACGTCGCTAAGATTGGAAAGGCTATCATGATTAGGAGGAATTCAAGCCCTAACATGACAAATGCAACTGAGAGCCCTACAATGAAAAGAAACAGCACAAGAGCTATCGCACTTCCTTGTGAGACTCTAATGTTCTTATTCTCAGTCACTAAGGGCTGATTTGGGTGGAATTTCTTATCGGTCTCCTTGTCACCAATGTCGTCGACCACACAACCTCCAAGAAAAAGAAGTAGAAGTGAAACGAAACCAGAAATCATTTTCAAAGATACGGTAAGCGTTTCCGTTGCCACGACTGTTCCTACAATAAAAGCGGTTAATGGAATAATTGTAGTAATTGGTTTAGTTAGCATATAGAAACTACGAATCCTATCAAAACCAGTCATTTTTCTCTTTCCTTGCAACGCTTCGTGATTTTTGCAAAGAAGTAGTATAAAAGCCTTAAACGAACATTTGCCTCTCTGGATTGCGATCCTCACGTTCATTGAGGTTGCCTCCCTCCTAGAACAATAAACCTAGCAAGTATATAGACGCCAAAGAGAATGCCAAAAGCTGTACCTAGCAAAAACCATAACACACAAAACTTTTCCAAGTATTGGATTGTTTCTTGAGAAAGAAAGAACAACCCCAATTCATTGGTAAGAATGAAGGCTCCTGCGATAATACTTAGACCGAATAAGGCAGCTAATGCAAGAGACATTCCAGCAATTGCTTTAGAAATTGAAGTTTCTTGACCAAATATACTGGCAACACCAAAAATTGCCATGGAGAAGCCAACCATTGAAGCACCTGCTTCGATAAGAGCGTATATTGCCTCTTGCATTTTTACACCTCAGAGTATTTCATTTAAAGCTTTATGAATTTAAGATTTTGATTCCAGAGTTTTCTCCCACAAGATGGAACGCATTACGCTCTTTAAGCGTCGAAGCCAGAGAACTTAACAGAACCTTAGAATCTGTAGATAGGCTTCAAAATTACTTTTATTCCCCCTTTCTCTTTGTGTTCACGCAAGGACTGCTAAGTAAGCCATACGCTAGACCATTGCCCAATAGCCAAAAGACACTAACATGGCTCCTACCGTAAATTTCTACCTTCAAACCATGTCTGGCTTTATTATTGTTTTTGTCCACATTCAGGACAGAACCTTGCTAGGATTGGGATTCTAGTCTTACTAATTGGCACAGGTTCTTGATGTATAGGTCCATACGACTTCGGGCCGTAGCAATGTTCCACAGGAGTTGCAGTAATTGGACGAAATGTGAACACTGCTTCTACACCTAGGGCAAGTTAAATATCGTCCAAGCAGGGGGAGAGGAACTAGAATCCAAAGTCCAAGGCTCAATTCTACAGCTTCCTCTAGACATCATGGAAGAAAAAATGTCGTTTCTTCTTTAAAAGGTGGCTAGACTCTCAACACGTCTTCTTGAGCCGAGTATTGCAGCTTTTTCTTGGCGAGGAAGGCTTAGAACATAGTCCGGTGGCGTAGGGGAGGGTCCCCTTACAGAGCTCTCCCATAAGAGGCGTTTTCTAGGACTGAGGGGAATTTTGAGCGTGGTTGTTTCCCTCAAGATTAAATACCCGTCGCAGAGTAGCATTCTATGGTAGGAATTGAGTAAACACGTGAACAGAACGAACAAGCGAACAAAGAAGTGAACACGTTGGGAGTGTTAAAGCCTGAAGTTAAGGCCAAGGCTCTTCGCTTATGGCTGAGCGGGCTAACATATCGACTCATCAATGAAAAGACGGGTGTCAGCCTTGGCGCCATGAATGAACTAGTCAATGAGGCTAGGAAAAAGGCGCCAGACATTGACGATCTGCGGCAATTAAACGTCACTCTCCAAAAATCTGGCGTCCCTTTGGCAGATGCAATAAGGGCTTGTTCGGTGATCTCGCAACTCGATGAGCTGGGCCTTGCAATCAACATGCTTTCTGAATACGTGGAATTCTCGAGGAAGCTGGCTGCAACACGTAGCGTTGGTCCCGCTGAACTCGTAGAATCGGCCCTCAGACTTTCCAAACTTGAGAAAGAAACTGGCAAGCCCTATCATGAATTAGTTCGGGAGTTTGAGGATAAGCAAGCGCGAGTCAAGGAGATGAATTTGAAGCTTAAAGCACTGAGCAACGAGAGAGTGAAGATTCAAGGAGAAATAAGCCAAGCTAGTGAGAAGCTTTCCAAAACGCTGGAAGAGTTGAAGCACGCCATAGGCACGAAGGAGCGACTGCAAAAGCTTGGCTTAGAGAAAACCGCCACCTTATCCAAATTCATTGAGGACTATGAGTCGTTGGGCTTCGACGCTGAAGAGGTCCAAAAGCTGGCAAAATGGAGAAAATCCCTAGCTGAAACTGGAATCAACCCGGACGCGCTTGAGAGTTTCATCGGGAAGAGAGGGTCTCTTGAAAAGCAACTTCGCTTTTTAGAGGAGGAGCTAAGCCAAGGAAAAGCCCGATTAAAGATACTGACCGCCATGGAAAGAGATATCCAAAAAAGAGTAGGAGAAATCGAAAAAGTATGGGGATTGCTTCAACAACGATATCGAAACTTCGGGTGCTCCTTCTGCGGAGCGGTCACGCCCTATGAGCTCCGACGGTTTGAGGCTCAAACGGCCATGGCTAGGGGAGAACCATTGCGTATAACGTGCGTTCGCTGCGGCACACCCAATGCCTTCGATCCCTACGTAATCTTAGCAGGTCTAGGCCTAGAGGTTCTGTCATAACCTATGATGCAAAGAGGATGGTGTAGAACTTTGGAGCCCGAGGTTCATTTAATTGAGAAGTATTTTCAAGAGGTTCTACATTGCTTTACTATGACTAACATAAAGTGTAGAGGCAATAAAGAGATAGACCTTTTGGCAATTAACCCTAGAACACTAGAAAAATTCCATGTGGAATCTAGAATAACTGCAACAACAGGTTTCAAGATTAGAATACATGATACTCAGGTTTCAAAAGGCAAATCTAAAGGCATGCCTCATAGGAGAGGCTTAGACTATTTCAATAAAGAAAAATTCAACCATGATGCTGTCGTTTCTGCTATTCGTGAGATATTTGGCGATGCAAACTACAGGAAAATCTTAGTCGTTTGGAATGTTGAAGACGATTTAGTTGATGAATATGCTGAGAAAGAATACGGCATCAAAATTTATGGGTTAAGAGGCATTATTCAGGATTTACTGCAGCATCAAGTAACCAGAGGTTCAAGAGACGATATACTGAGAATAATGGAATTAGTGTCTTTAGTTAGGCAAGAGGAAAGAGCATTCTTAAAGAAATTAGATACGCTAAGCAATAGGAAAGAGAAATGAAAACAAACCTTAGAATGAAGTGTTCTAGTTGTGGTCATTGGAATGGGGTTTCAGTTAACAAGCTTTTCCTAGAACAACTTTCTCCAGAGCCCAAGGTTAAGGTTATGATTCCTATGTATGAATCTCTTGAAGTTTCTAAATGTGAAAAATGTGGAAAGGTATTAGTAAAAAGGGTGTGGTTATCCTAGAACCCTCACAAGTGGCACTGAAGGATTGAGGTTGTGATATTTGAAGAAAACTGAGCCATTGAAGAAGCAGATTAAAGGTACTTTCATTCTTCGACGTAGAGGGCGTTTCTTTAAGGTGATTACGACGAGACACACAGGGGGTAACTGGTGGACGTTTGAATGCAAGGATGTTGAGTCAAAGCAGAACCGAGTCTTCAAATATGAGATGTTGGGTATGCTTGAAGCATTAGACTCTGCAGCCTCGGTGATGAAAGACCCCAAAGACATTTTACTAATAGATTTAGACAACCAAGGCAAATGGAAAATAATGACTAAAGACCAGATAGACAAAGCCATGAAAAGTCACTAATCATAAACCATTACAAGTCTATAAGCGTGAGAAAGGTGGTAAGCTTATTGCTGGGCAAGAACTACTCAGAATTGGGCGAACTGCGTCTGTCTGGTTCAACGCATTCTCGATGACCGTTTGTTAAGACAAAAATACAAGTTCGAGTGCCTTTATGATTAAGGTGATTCCTTGACAGAGCAGGTCAAATGGGAATTGATTTTAGGTGCACTGGGCTCAGTAACAGGTACAGTCTCGACTCTCCTTCATATCTGGAACCACTTTCAGAACAAGCCCAAACTTTCTATTGATATTAATCAGGCTCACAAAACTTTCCAGGAGCAGAACGATACCTATGGCACGAAACATACGGCAATCTCTTTAGATTTTGACGTCATGAACAGAGGCAACAAGATGTCTTCTATTAGAAAAGCAAGTCTAGAGGTAGATGTGGGGAAAGAAACCATCACATTCTTACCGGCACAACAGCATCAAGCAGGTTTAATGGGTTTCCAGCCAAAATTTTCCATCATGCCTGGAGAAACACAAAATCAAAGTCTCACATTCTACAATTTTGAGCACGTAGTTAGAGAGAAAGTTCACTGCAAACTTGTGCTTGTTGACACAAAGAACAAAAAGATTGCAAAGCAGTTCATGTGCTAGGCCCTACTAATTAATATTAAAGAAATATAGTTAAAAAATGAGGATATCAAGAATTGCCCAAAGATGAAGATATTTTAGGTGCCCTGGCAGCTATTTTCCTTGGTCTTCTAGGTCTAGCCATTCTCGCCTCAATTTTTGGACCTAGATGCCCTAAATGCGGCAAACCAATACAACAAGGAAGCAAAATTTGTCCTCATTGCGGAGCGATACTGCAATGGTGAAACCAAGACAGGTTTCTCGTGAAATGGGCCCTATAATCAGCTTTCTTACATCTTTACATTATTCCATTATAGCCATTTTCCTGCTTGCACACCTCTTTACCTTGGTTACTATTCCAGCACTTTATTTCAATTTACTTGTCTTCTATGTGGCTGTCAGTCTTCTGTCTTTTCCAAAAGCCAAACAAAGGTTCATAACCCCGCGAGTCGTAAACCCGAAATGTCCTATTTGCGGAGGAAACTTGATAACATCGCAACTCCTATGCGAAAAATGCGGAGCAACTACTGAAGTTAAAGATATAAGGTCCTGAATTTTATGCCATTCGTTTTGGATAATGCTGAAATTGAATTCCAATGTCCTAATTGCGGTTTTTTTAACACCGTTACTCTTCGGCAAATACGTTTAGGAGAGATAATAATCTGTTCTGGTTGTCATGAAACCATAAAACTTATCGATAAAGATGTAAGCACTGAAAGAGCCATTATAAAGATTAAAAAATCCTTACAAGATTTAGAAAGATTAAAAAATTCGTGAGAGACGGTTGAATGGCTTATAGACAATTAAGATACGACCTTCAAGTCAAAAAGAATAGGGTATTGAAATCGACTTCCCAAACTGTAAAAGAAGAGTTAGTTCTCTTTTTCGATTTTATTAATACTAATGCGCTTTTGCGAGGATTACTTGAAGAGTTACGAAATAACATGCCCGATTTTGAAAAAACATATTCAGAAATGGTCGCGCAGAGGAGGATTGTTTGGCCTCAAAAAGAGATTGACCGAGTGCGTGTCTGTTTAGCTTTCATTGAGCATTGCATGAAATCAGAAAATGTTGATGAGGCATCTCAAATAGCCTTTCAAGTTGGCTTTTATGGGCGTTCATTAGATGACGCTTCATCATATTTTTTAGAGCATTTCTTTATGCCTCTGTATGAATATCTAGACGGGCACATTGAAGAATACAGTTCCGTTCTTTATATTATTGAAAAGTTCAAACTACGTTCGCAATGGTTTGACCGAAAGCGATTATATGATTTATATTTGCTAGACACATCAAAAGGCGAAAACGTGTTGGACAAAGTTCTGCGTGAATTTCTTTTTGATAACGGTGTAGAATACCCTTTTTCGACTCCTGCATCATCTTCTGGACGTGCAGATATTATAGCAAGTTTGCATACACCAGACCCCATAATTGTAGAAGTGAAGATTTTTGATGGTGATGGTCGAAGTAAAAGTTACATCCGCCAAGGTTTTCGTCAAATTCACGATTACATGACTGACTACAATAAAAACGTTGGATACTTGGTGATTTTTAATGTATGTGACAAAGACTTGCAATTCAGATTGACTGATCCCAACAAGCCGCCTCGAGTTCACCTAAACAATAAGACAATATTCCTTGTTGTCATTGACATATACCATGACATGCATCCTGCTAGCGAACGACCGCAATTACAAGTCTATGAAATAAAAGAGAACGAACTGGTTGCTGTGAATGAATAGATGAGCTTTAATGAAAGTCGCGAATGTAGATTTTTGTAACTACTTTCTATCTGAGAATAAGTATTGGTGTTATGAGAAGAGGATATAGGTAGGCTAGGCGTTTTTGAGCTGCAAGGAAATGGGTGGAAAGTTAAAGAACAACTATTCCATGAAGGCGTTCTACCATGTTATTGTTGCTAGTCTTTGCGAGTCCACAAGTCTAACTTGTTCTGTTCTCGGATTACGGAGTGTGAAGAACTCCTTGTTAAAGGCGTCTTGATAGGCTCGTAGATGACCATGTCTGGAAGAAATTTAGCGTGTTAGTTATCGAAGAAACAGGTTATCGAAAAAAGAATGAGGTAATAGAAGAGCTAATCAAAAAGTATGTAGAGCAAAGGCAAAAGCGTAGTTAAGTGCCAGATTTTTGATTTCTCTCTTCATCTAACAGTTTAATGACTAAACGTGCTCTCTCCTCTAAATCCTTTCTAGCATTCGTATATCTTTCTATAGCCTTTGCTATAATTTCCATTATTGGTGCATCTTCTTTTTCTGCTTCTTTTCTGGCTATCTCATAACTATCTTTCCGAATTTTCACTGTGCAATATTCTGGCAAAGCAAACCCTCAACATTGTAGTAATCGATGGTTTAATATATGGGTTATGCTACTACCTATGACGAGAGGAATACTACCATGAGTTTGAAAGCCATTATTGCTTTAGGACTAGGCATAGGAATAGGTGTGGCAATTGGAGCTGGAGTAGTCTGGATTCTTACTCAACCGACAATAGACGAACTGAAAAGAAGAATAAAGTTGTTGGAAAATAGAGTCTATGAGTTCCAAACTAGGTATGAAAATGACTTGAATGCTATTAGAGAAGAACATGGTCTCCTCTACAAACAGATTCAAGAGTTAAGGAAAACTGCACTGGCTCCAGAAATGAAGCAGAAAGTTGAAGAGCTTTTCTGCACATTAGAACAAGCCTACCAATCAAAACAAGTGGAAAGAAAACTTCCAACATACGTATATATCGGATAGTAACTTTCCCTTAATGGTTAGAATGAAATTTCTCTGAACTCAAGTGTTAGAACAACGAATAAGCAAAAAAGCGGTGAAGCCCCGACAGTTACCATAGGAAGATTTTAAGCCAAGTCCCTAAGAATTACCAGAACCCCACACAGTAAGGATATTACCGCAATCCCCGTTTTCGTTTAATTCTTATTTGCTGTTAAACCTCTTTAACAGTAAGGAGGCTCTAACTCTTTTGTAGCTGATGTCACAAGATTTTACGGAAAATTCTTAATTCGCCAGATTTTGAATCATGGGCATGATTTTAATGGGATTTAGGATTGGAGATTGAGTCAGGCGCCCAATTCTGGGTTATAGACGAATTCTGCAGGACGCTCGACAGAGACACAGCAAAAAAAGTAGCATTCAACGTGAGGAAGGCTCGCTCGACAACTCGGCAAGGCTGTTCTAGCCGCCACAACCCACACAGACCTCACAGAGAACCTAAAAAACGCACACCTTCGCTTCTTTAAGGAATTTTTCTACCACCAGCCCTACGGCAAACGTGAACTCTACAAGCGAGAAGTCAAGACCGCAACCTTAGAAAAACTCGCAAAGCTCATCCATGTCACAGCTTTGCTTTTACAAAAAAGGTTTACTTGTTTTGGAAAAATTCCTCATGAGCGATTTGAAATAACTTTTTATGATAACCGTTGCATACTAATATTGCGTCGTGCCCACTAAAAATAAAGACAAGTGCCAAACGTGAGAGAATGTCGAAGAAAATACTATTCTTAATAACATTTGGACCTCTCTTATTACCATTGATTTTAACATTAGGACCACTTGATGTGAAAGCTCAAACTTGGAGTTCTCCAAAACAACTGACATTCATCGAGAGAGCTGAACAACCATCATTAAGCGCAGATGGGTCTAAAATAGCGTTCGTGGGGCGCACTCCTAAGGCGTGGGACGAAGTTTTCATATTAGATTTAAGCAGTGATGATCTGCGACAGCTGACTTTCAAAATGGGTGCCTCTTATCCTTCGATAAGCGGTGATGGTTCAAAAATAGCCTTCGTTTCTAACGCAGATCCACTCGGAACCAATCCACCGTGGGGTACCACTTCTGACAGTGAAGTCTTTATTATGAATTCTGACGGTTCTGAATTGCGACAACTCACTTTTAACCAGGCTCAGGAATGGGGTGTATCCATCAATTACGATGGGTCGAAAATCGCCTTTGAATTGAGAAAAGACGCTTTAAGTCCTTCCGAAATATTCATCGTCAACTCAGATGGCTCAGAATTAAGGCAACTCACATTTGGCATGGCTGCCTCATCGCCCTCAATTAGCGGTGACGGTTCTAAAGTTTCTTTTGAATCAAAGGTTGACCTATATGTAATCAATTCAGACGGAACGGGATTGAAGCAACTTACCAGCACAAAAGCGTGGGAAGATAACCCATCCATTAGCTTCGACGGATCCAAAATAGCGTTTGAAGCTGATCTAGGTAACCAAGAAGAAATTATGGTGATTAATTCTGACAGCACAGGGTTGCGACAACTTACCTCTAACACTGATTGGGACATTTTGCCATCTATCAGTGGAGATGGTTCAAGAACCGCTTTTCAACACTCAAGCGGAGGAGGGCTGGAGATTTTTGTCGTAAATACTGATGGAACTGGGTTGCGCCAGCTCATGCCAAAGTCTCAGATGCCATTTTGGCCACCTTCCATTAGTCATAATGGATCACGTGTAGCCTTTTCCTCATCAGTAGAAGGAAAATATCAAATATTCATAGTAGACGAAGCCCTTCCCCTTACGCTTTCAGTAACGGTCACGGCAAATCCAACTCCTATTCAACCTGGCCAAACATCAGCTATCACCACACGAGTCATCCGCGGCACTATCTCCGTTTCCGGCGCTACAGTTACCTTATCATCGGACAAAGGCGGGACATTCTCAGCCGCAACAGGAAATAGCGACTCAAATGGCTATTTTACATCGACATTTACAGCACCAGTAGTAACAACTCAAACAACAATTACAATTACAGCCAGCGCCACAAAAACAGGCTACCTAAGCGGACAAAGCCAAACACAAATAACAGTAAACCCAAGCCAACCACAACCCCAACCTCAACCACAGCCACAACAACCAGACCTAACATTATGGATATACATCGCAGTCGTAATCATTGTTCTCATTAGCATAGGCGGCGGAGTGGCAATCGCAAGACGAAGAAGCCACAAAATTAAAGCATAAGAACCAAAATTCATTGAGAAATAGGCTTATATAGGAAGACGAATATGCGCCGAAAGAAAGTCTTCATCACAATGATTTCGGTTATTATAGCGATTTCTTTGCTCATGGTTTTGGATATCGACACAGATAGACTCTTAACTTACCGGGAATTATTTCAAACGAAAACAAATCCGCTCCAAAGAGACACAGATTCTGACCATCTTAGTGATGGCGATGAGATAGAACGCTGGACAAACCCCTTGCTACCTGATACTGACAATGATGGGATTTTAGATGGATACGAAGTGTACAGTTATGGCACAAATCCTCTCCTTCGCGATAGTGATAACGACAAAGTTGAAGATCTTCAAGAGATTAACCTTGCGACAAATCCAACGAACCCAGACACAGATGGCGACGGTCTATTCGATTGTGAATCTTTCCCGCTAGATGCTAATCGACCTTCATTAACCATGAAAATTATTGGAGTTGACTTGGTGAAAAAAGAGTGGAAGCCCTTCGTTAAGGTTTCATATGACATTCTTGCAGACGGGTATCCCCTTGACAAAAGCTGGGTTCACAGTTCCGCGTTAGTAGTGGGCAAGCTCGACTGGAGTAATTTTCACATTTTAATTAACGATAACGAAATCCAGTTCGAGCGAGGTTTTCTAAGCATGCTCACAGGTGTAAATTTAGACAACGAAATTAACGTAGCTGTACGATATCAAAATGATTGGATTTTCAAACAATTCACTTTTACACGCACAAATTACACCATGGAGGAGATCGCAACCTATTGGGAAAATAATCAGATGCCTACAGAATCACTTCAAGGTGATGCTTACGCTTCAATGCATAAAGCCGTTGACGAATATGCTAAAGTCATATCAGGCTTAATCTTTCTGAGAACCCACATTAGTGAGTTGAAACGTAAGTTTACGTCCATCGAAAACTGGTACCTCTGGCTTCGTGAAACATTTTATGGTGCAACATCATTTGACTCAGCATGGAGCAATTTCCAGAAGTACGCGAACGCAAGCGGTGTGCAGAAGCTGGTAGAGCAAGTTTGGATTGAACTATTCGCACTTAGAACATTCCCATGGGATTCTCTTCTCAAATATCCATCCATAACAGCGAAATCGTTATGGAAAACTGCCATTGATACAATGATTCAATACATTCTGGTTACAACAGCAGGAGATACTCTTCAGTTGGCTATAACAAAGAGTATCGACGCACTTGAAGAAATCACCGTTCAATTGGCTTCCGATTTTTTTGCCTGGATAAGTAATGCCTCGTCTATTCAGCAAATCAAATGGAGTGCTGACGCTGCTCAAGAATATTTTAACCACCTTGACGAAATTAGAACGTTAAAAGCATATTATGGGGTTTCTTTTCCTCAAATAATCGAACCCAAACTTCAGTACAAACAAACAGGTGAGCGTGGAGTAGCTTGGTGGCCTGCTAAATATAGTTTCATGGTTTATGGAAGACTTCCCTTCGACACTGAGTCCTCAAGGGCGACGGTCTTTCCGCTAAGCGAAGTTAGATGGAAATACACTCTGGGACCGCAGGCGGGACAGGAAATCTCGTTTGATGTTTTTCTTGCCACAGAGAGCATAGTTCACAACTACCTTAAAGAAAACGGTTTTCAAGTGCGCTACATGCCCCCTACAGAGAATGAGAAAACTCAGTTTCAACATATTCGTGTAATTTCAAAATACTTCACCCAAAAACTTGACAAAATTGATAAGTTGTTTCTTAACAGCGAAACCCTAGCTAAAGAGCTTGTTGCACTCTCCAACTCCTTTGCCAATTTCCAAATGATTTTAGATGCTTTAAGCATCGCAAGGCGATATGCACTGGCGACACGCTTCTTAGAAGAGTTAAACAATAATACATGGCTTGTAACAAATATTTGATGTTAAAGCTTCCTTTTCCTTCGCTTCCATGCAATAGCATAAGTAACAAACATGACGGTAGCAACTACTATTGCCAAAGAAACTAGAACCTCGTAGCTAAGTGGAATTTGTGTAGGTGTCTCTCTCACCGTCAGAGTCAATGATTTCATATCTTTTAGCATTCCGACCTTGCTCGTCAAGATTTTTATGGTGTAATTCCCTGAAACCAACATAGAGCCTCTAATGGTAGATTCATAGAACCCGTCACCCTTGTTTACAACACTCCAAAAAGTATTATTGGTTTGAACCCCCACGTTTGCATCAGAAACTGATGTACCATTTTCATTACTCACATGCACGGTTAACACAGCATCTTCATTTCTAAAGATAGATGACTTGGACAAAGTCGTCGACATTAAAAGCTGAGTCACACGAATCGCATTTTGATAAAGGTAAACCCAGCCTTTTGTTGACTCGTTAGGGGCAAGCCTTCCACTAGAATAGATTGTATAGTTTGCGGTAAAGTCAATTCCATAAAGGTAATATTCAATTTCGTCAGGTGAACGAGAAACCACGTTAATAGTATATGGGGTTTCAAGCTTAGTAGAGACTATATACTGGTTCAAGTTGCTAACGCCAGAATAAATACCATACTGAGAAGTCGTTATACTACTGCCACTCTCGTAGTCCATCCCCAAAACTCGTTGTCCATTAGAGTCAAAGAGATGCAAATCCAATCTAGGGTCACGGATTGCTTCTAACAATTGTCCTACGGACTGGGTGGTTGAAACGGCCCAAAGTATACCTATCGTGAAGGGACCGACGTATGGTAATTGCATCACAGTGAATACAACCACCATAGAAACCGCTTCCGTCAGAACATCTAGAGGATTGATAGACACTCCTTTTACAAGCAATTGGTACGCGTAAGCCGCAACGGATACAATCGCGGGTGCATATTCTACAATAAAAGTGATTAACCAAAGCTTCCAGATTAAAGGGCTACGATCTCTTATTAAATAAAAATCTATTTCCCAATCATTTACGCTATTCCATTTTAGGATTATGGCTATTCTAAGATGTCCATCGCTACTGAAAAGAGACTCTATTTGACTCTTGAATCGGTAAGCGTCTCCATAATTAATAATTCCACAGCTTGCCAGCCATTCTAAAAGGCCATCTACATCAGGGAAAGGAAATTTTACGTCAATTACTACGGGGACAATATTCGCATAGGGACTCAAATCCTCCACGCCTTCTTGCTGTAAAGCTGATATCATTTTAGATCGGTCGATTGCTGCAGTAATGACATATACTGCCGCACTCCACTCAAAGCCGAATAAGTTCAGACTTGATTTCAGAGTTGAAACCGAGAATTCCGCCTTATCCAAATAGTTCGGGGTACCATCACGATCCTCATCTTCCCATGGACGCGGAGAGGCTTGTGCCAGTTGAGAAATCGAAAAAACTTCAATCTTACCTTCAGATTTCAAACTAGAAACGAGCCCAATGAATTGCCGAAATTCCGCCCAGTGCTCTTTCACATTTTGAGGGTGAAAATCAATAACTCGAAGCTTTCCATAATTTGCCGCATAGTTTATTGATTGTGTCAAGTCTGAATAGGATGTATCTCCGTCCTGATGTTTCCATGGCACTTCTATTAGCCTGCCTGAGGGAGTTTCTATGGAGTAGATGACCGGTTCATATTGCCAAACTGAAGAGTCATAAATGTAGCCTTTTTTAGCAAGAACGTTCCAGAGTCTTTCGCCATATGCAAAATAAGGCGCACGAAAACCTACGGGGGCGGTTCCTGTTAGATCCTTTAGGAGATTTTCGGTTGTTATGATTTCTCTTTCTATATCGGACTCAGAAAAACTATTAATGTCTAAGGGATGTGAATAAGAGTGAGAAGCAATTTCAAACCCCTTCGCAACCGCTAAACTAACTACATTCCTAAATTCAGAGCCACTTTGAGAGTTCTCTAAGCATGCGCCTTGAACAAAGATCGTTGTTGCAATCTCGTTTTGGCTAAGAAGATCAAGTATATCTTTCATGGCATTAAGGGTACTATTGTTAACATACCCAGAACTCTTATAGGATTCATCGTCACTCTCAAAATCAAATGATAAAGCTATGTATGCTTTTGGACGCTCACCCACCAACACAACTTGTGGAAACCATCGTTCAGCGAATAATGATGTCTTTGAGGAATCTGCCCAAACTTTTGCAACTATTCCGTGATATCCCATGTAGGCATTTGAGGGAATAGTATACTCACCAAATGTGAACGCATAGATTTCATCAGGATTCACGACTGGGGTTAAGCCCCAGCCAGGCAAATCTTTCCATGTAATCTCTCCTTCACCTATAATGCTAGCTCCTACATAGAATGTTCTCGCTTCTCCAGCAGTGTTCTTTACATAAACCGTGACTTTTATCACGCTTCCTCGGCGAACTTGGACAGGCAAAGAACCAGATGCGGAGCCTATACTCATAATCTGGGCACTAGTGGAACTTGCAAACGACTGCGGACCGACAATGGAGATACTTTGAATAGAAGTTACAAGCGTTGACAAAACTAGAAAAACCATTGCTAACACAAGAGCAGCCTTGCGTAAATTCGCTCTCGTATTCAACTCTTTCATCCTATCCTATCTTCGAACAGATTTCTAGGGTAGTCACATCTGGTGTGACTTGTGTTAATACTGAACGACTGTTATAGTCAAATCAACGATCTCAGCGCCAACCGAGACAACTATTATGACCTTTTCAAACCAGCGGTCAGTGACAACAGTAGATTTTGTGGAATCAGTCCACACTTTTACATAGATTCCATGGTATCCGATGTACGCATCAGCTGGAATGGTGTAGTCTCCGAACGTAAAGCTCCCAGTTGTGCCGGGGCTTATGGATGATGTGGTTCCCCATCCTGGTAAGTCTTTCCATGTGGTTTCGCCCTCGCCTATTATGCTGGCTCCTACGTAGAATGTTCTTGCCTCGGTTCCCGTGTTTTTTATTGATACTGTTACTCTTATTATACTACCTCGACGAACCTGCACCGGAGAGCTAAGACTGACGATTTCCGCTTTAGCCTCAACACTCTGTGTAAATTGTTGCTGTGCAAACAAAGGAAAAACCAGCGAAGATAGGAGGATCGCTGTTATGACCAATTTGAATGAACTTGTGGACATGGTTTCTCCTTCCTATCTTATTCATACAGCGATGTCTTCAAAAAGATTTTGCGGTTCAGACTCCATTCAAAAACTCATCCTTTCTTACCTTCACGATGACTTCAGCCAAAACCATCCAAAGACCAAGCGAAAATGTTTAAGCCTCTTAATTCGTATCCTACATAATCGTTTTATCTAATCTCAAAAATTCGCTGAGTGGTGTGAACTGGTTGAAAGGAAAGAGATTCGCTATATTATTTGGTTTTGTGTCTTCATGATTGGCTACTTTTTGGTTCTCACCTTTTTCTTACCATCAAATATTGTGTCAGAGCCATATTCGCTTACAGAAGGGACATATGTAAGCTATTTGCTGGAAGACTTGGGATTCTACAACGAGGTCATCAGAAACGGAACCTACACATGGAAGATTTTGTCAATGTATACTGATTCAAGTGGAAGAAGAATGGCACAAATCAACGAATCTTTCACAGGAGACAGCGAGTTGGGCGGATACAAATATTCAATTCCACCAAATGGACGAATCACTGAAATTGACTTAAGTCAAGGAGTGCTCAACGGCCTGCGAATATGGTTTGGCAACTATTACAACGAATATCTCCTAGACCGCACAGTCTTCCAAAGTGGAGATGGATACCCATTAGAAGGAGTAGGTCACATGGAAATATCCTTTCAGGGCGAGCGAAGAATCTGCACTGCAGTTACTGTCCAGATTCCAGCACCTTACAGAACAAGCACATATTTCTATGATAGAGCAACGGGGATACTTCTTTTATACAGATACGGGTTTAGGGAAATACAAATGCGCGCCCGCAGTTTCAACAAACATTAATCTTTTACCCTATAACAGCGCGTTAAAACCTACCTTTGATGTGTTGCTGCTCTCTCCGTTGTTTGTTCTACCATTTGTTGGGGGTCTCGCAAGTTTGTGGTTTCTGAAACGTAACGGCGTCACGTTCAGTTTTCGTTTCTGGGCTGTTGCCTCGATTGCTTTGGGGACAACCATTTCCTTGATAACGTCCAAACCATCTGAAATACAACTTGCGCTTTCCATCCCCGTGTTCTCATTTTGGTTTCTAATTATCCGAATCACTCCAGTGACTTGCCTAATTCTCTTCGGCGCGATTCTGATTGACCGATTCGGTTTTAAAATTATTCAGAAAAGACCAACGTGAAAAACGTTTAGGACATCCCTAAAACTCCGCAAAAACTCCAGCCAAAAGAAGCCATTAGCTCATATTTGGCTTCAAATATGCTTTAAAAAACAATGTTAATTGGAAATCGCGGATTCCCGCCTAGTATATAAATCAACATTCTTTTGTCAAGACTTCATGTGAAGTTCGCTGCCTAGCAGTCTAACATGACTTTCAAAACATTGCGTGAAAAAAGGCGCAGCTTCTATGTTGCAGAAACTTAATTCTGCTAACTATATAAAGAAAAGCGCCGAACAAAATCTTGTGTTAATTTGTATTGAGCGAAAAGATGGCAGATGTCTGAAGATGGCAAAGAACATAAAAGAGTTCGCCACATTTGCAACAACCTGACAGCTTCCCTTGCTACTTGTGCTGTGGGCGCACATTTTTATCGTAATATGCATTAACAACTGTACTGCAAGATATGTGTACGGTGGTTTGGAATGCCTTGCATGCATGGAAGAGGTCTGGATCTTTTAATAGTGTATCTTGAAGGTGGGTTACATCTGGAAACAGGCGAAATCCATCGAGACCCCACATTAGGACCATCTGAGTGGTCGTATTGTGATCTTAGATCGAGACTGCAGAAAACTGACATAGGAAATTACGTTTTCTTTCATACAACAAGAACAGAACATAAGCAACGGTTCATAACAGCTTTCTTTATTGTAAAGGCTGTTGGCCCGGGTGGTGATATCATTCCAAGATATGGCATTCATGGTGACGCCAGACATGCTGTTAACATTGAGGATCATTTTGTAATAGTAGGAGACGAAAGGAGATCTAAAAGACTTAGAGGACCAGGTTTATTATTTGATAGAAATCTGGCTGAAAGACTTGCATTTGAACCCGAAAAACGGATTGGTTTTACTCAAAGCTCTGAACTAAAATGCATCTCTGATGCTACTCGTGCTGTGAGAGTATTATCAGATAACGATGTGGAATTGCTGCTAAGCGAGATTAACAGCTTACGGTTAGTTTGATACTATTCGCAGTAAACTGGCAAACGACCTCATACAAATTTGGGAACCACAAGCCTTATACTCTTGTGTCAAGGATGGCGTTTTCGCCTCTCACGTTTACGCCAACCCAATTTTACAGCTTCTTCCTCTGCAATAGATTTCACAATAAGCCGATTTTGCTTCATGTCAATTTCAACTAAACAAGGATCTCCGACCTTAAAGGGAAAAGCTGTGTCTTCACTTAGTTTTGTTGGAACATAAACCCATATCCGCGTGTATTCGCGTCCTCTGCTTACCGATTTTCTTCCGATGATAGTTCCAATGCCAGTGCGTGCCAAACTGCGCCCCAATTTCTCAATAGTATCTTTAAGTGTCTTGTTACTATATTCGATTACCACGTTGGTGCACTAAATTTAAATGCGGAAAGAAATAAATAAACTGAATGAAACGTGAAACGTATGAATCTGAAAATCATATTTGTTGCGATTACACTCATAACGATGCTGACATTCTCACCGATACTATCTATAAAGGCACTACGGATGAGCGATGCCTCATTTACTATCTCTTCTTTTTCAATGAGTGTGCAAGCCAGCCTGACACGTGTGCCAGAAGAAGTTTATGCATGGCAACCTGCTCTTATCTTTGCTCAAGTGGTTGGAGATTTTGAGAGTATCAAACTAGATGTCATGGTAGACGTGAACTTAACTATTAATGGAAATCAACCCGTAAATCTTCCACCATACTCAACCAGTTTTCCTCTTTTGCCTTGGTCTTCAAGCTGGTATGTAACGGCGATCCCCGGGCTTCCCGCTAATACTACTGACCTTCTGTTAGGAAAAAAAGCTACTATTTCTAGCGCAGTGTCGTATAAGCTCATTGTAGATAGTGTTGAGAAGGCTTCTGGTAATTACATTGTAAAGCAAGGGATTCCCCAACTCAAAAAACCGCCAATAGTTGTTACCATGGTATATAGTGCACTTCAAGATAGAAAAATATTGGAAGAAACGATGGGTCTTGGCCCGAGAGGCTGGGTAACAGGGTTTGGAGAAAATGTGAAGGCATTGATTGTTGCTTTCGATGACATGGGTTTAGACCCTGATAAAGTTTCTTTTGAGTATTCCATAAGTAGTGAAGGATGGGTTAAAGTCGCGCCTAACTCTGATCCATTGATGGGCATCGTGCAGAGGCTCGTTGGTGACATCAATCAAGCGATTCAAATTATCAAAAATTACATCCAAATTTGGATTCCTAGTTTCGATCTTCCACAAGTCTACCTACCTCTTAGTATCTATAACGCGACTATTCCCGGACAAACAGTAGGAAATTACGTGAAGTTTCGTGCAAATGCTACAGATGTTGACGGCAACAACTTCACCTCACCTATGGGTTTCTACTATGTTGTCAATAAGGCAAGTGGACCTAGAGTCCTTATAGTAGACCCGCATGTGAAGCTTTGGTTGCTTCAGCAGAACATTGAACAAATGCTAAATGTTCTGAAGCAACATTCAAGTTATAATCTGCCCGCAGACTTCACGGGTAACATGACCCTAACCGCAAGAATCTCTGAGGCGCTAGAGAAATACGGCGTGGTGCCTTTCCATCATTGGGAACTTTTAGGCAAATATTACAATCTCTACATCGCTTACCCAGATGAAAGAATAGTTGATTTGCTCAAGAACCAGACTGAAGGCGGATTCGAGCCGCACATTATAACATTAAGCAACCTTTGGCTTGGGCTGCAAAATTATGAGTTTTGGGACTGGGACCTCAGAGATACCGTAGTTGATGGTAAGAGCGTTCTGGAACACGTGATTCAATACGTGAAGCAACATCATGCCGGAGTTGTTGCAACCCATGGGACACTAAGCGACTGGGTTGTATGGCTTAGCTGCACGAACCATTACAAGGTTGGTTCAAGAGGTCACGTAGGCGACACAATAGAAGATTTCGACGTTATGAATGAGACTACGCTGGCATCACTTCTTGGAATGCCGCAGCTCGCCCTGTGGGAATTTGTGAGAGACGAGATCGCAAAAATCCTCTGTGCAAATCCGCAACTTCAGCCTCTAGGGTGCGCTGTAGGATCTCTTCCACTTCAAGTTCCATTCATTCCATTAAATCAATCCTTTAGTGCGACACCTGAAGGCGCAAATCATCCCATCCTTCAAGGTCTACCTGAAGAGTTTGAAGTTGCAATTCCCTCCATTTACAACGAGTTTGGCTTTAAAGCCTATACGCAGGTGGGTTGGCAACTCGCCATGCCAGAGGCTCTAGCATACTTGGCGTGGCACTGGGCCAACGAGACTCGCCCCCTAGCCGAGCGACTCGTAAATAAGCTAACAAATCTTACAGAGAACGCGACAAACGGAAACGTGCTCTCGGAAAACGCGTCGAGAATCCTAGACTCCCTTGAATGGGGTCTAGAGAGGTTATACAAGGCCATAGTCTCCGCGAACATCTCTGGAACGTCGTTTAACATGACGCTGGACTTGCCTAACTTAGGCCTTATGAACCTGACCCGCGATATTGACTACCGAAAGCTTCTTCAGCTCTTACCTGCGAAGGCTGTCGCCGTATCCAAGGACTGGCTTGCTGCCATTATCGCTTATGACAAATACTGGGATCAAAATGGATATCGAGCAGCTTACTTCAGCTTTGAACCAGAAGCCTCTAACAGTAGCGTTGCTGAGAAACTCCTTGTAAATACTGTAGAATGGGTGAGGCAGTGGCAATACAAGCCAATCACGGAGTTCTTAGGAAATCTCCTCAGGGTTCCCAAAAGCCTTGCTGACGCGTTCGATGGAACTCTAAACTCTCTGCCTGGTAGCATAATTTGGGCAAATGGCACTGTTCTGGTTGAGGAAGGCCGAACCATGGTCGAGGTCAACGCCTCTCAACCAGGGCTTCTACGCCTCCTTATCGCGCATCCGACAAGCAACAAAGTGAACGTGAGTGCCATTAGAGGAGCCAACATTTACTTGATTACAAACGTTACAGAGGGGCTTACCTACATTACGCTCAACGTTCACAGAGCAGGCATGGTCCAAGTAAGTATTGGAGCAGATCCAGACTCAAGCCTCAACCCTGCCTACATAACCATAAAGCAAGAGGCTGACACAACTCCGCCCAGCATTTGGAAGGTTGAACGCTTACCTGAGCATCCGGAATATAAGGAGAGCGCCACCGTTAAGGCCAACGTTACAGACCAGCAAAGCGGCGTCGATGTCGTTATCCTAAGCTACTTCAACGGTTCCAAATGGACCAATGTCACGATGACTCTAGAAAGCCTATACACAGCAATAATCCCAGCGTTACCTTATGGAACACCCGTTCAATACAAACTATATGGTTTCGACAACATTGGGAACTCGAGGGTTACAGAGACATATTCTTACACCGTGACGGACAACACAAGTCCAGAGGTTGGAGTTCCCACATGGTTTCCAGAAAAGCCCTCGCCCTACCAAGAAGTAACTATTAATGTGTCGGTGACTGAGCCAGATTATGCCAGTGGTGTCAAAAACGTTACGTTAAGGTTCAGGATCGGTGGCGGAGGATGGCAATTCAGAGAGATGACATTGACGAATGGGATTTGGACAGCTATGATACAAGGGCAAAGCAGTGATACAACCATTGACTTTTACATTGAAGCCTATGACAATGCTGGGAACCATGCTTCAACCGAAACCTACAGCTATACGGTGGAGGCTGAGGCAGCGCCACCAAGCCTGCCATTAGAAATACCTGTAGGAATCGGCGTGACCATCGCAGTCTTGATTGGTGTCGTCACATACTTCGTTAAGTTCAGAAAGAAAAAAGTGGGCTAAAAGTATGCACAAGGTGAAAACTTCACGTGGACAACGCGTGAAGAAAATAGCTTTCATAACAGCTTGGCTTGTCGATGACTTGGAAGCCTACGAAGACAAAACGAATGCGGAAATAGAGAAGGAAATTCTTGAAGAGATAGGTTTAATCCCATACATTGCGCGGATAGAGAAGGTCACTGTCTTGGATTGCTCAAAGCCTCTATGATCAGTCTAATTGCTAGTCCAATCAACCCGCCAGCGACCGCTCCACGTGCCCTATCTTTTTCGTCTGCCACGGCGCCTATCAAGGTGCCAGCAGACAGAGTAACCAATAGGAAGGGTATTCCGACATCTCTCTCTAAATACTGTATTGGATAATATCTCATTCTAGATGTGATTTGCACGAGCCACAGGCTCAATTTCCGAGCGTTAGGTTCACTCCAGAGAAAAAGATGGGGATTTATCACTTTTGCTCCCAATCTATGTCGAAGTTGTTCCCGTGGTGTTGGAACCACTCGTCGAGAGCTGCTCGAAGGATTTTTGTCTTGATGGCAGAGGGTATGCGTCCCTGTTTCTTGCCGACGTTTATGATGTATGCGTTGAATTTTTGTGTTTGTTCTAGTGTCAGAGTGAGTTGAAGTCTCTCTGGTTTTGCTTCTTTCTTCTTTGCCAATTGGCTCACCCCACTTTTACACATAACACATTGAGTATTTATGGTTTCTTGGAAAGAAAGAAAAAAGGTTAGGGTTTGCGTTGAGACAGTGTGAACCTTGGAATCGGTTTCTCTGATACCATGATTTTTTCTATGAACTTTCTGATTTTTTCTTCCTCTTCTTTGTAGCCGTAGCTTATTTTTGTTGAGTCTTCGCTTGTTGTGTATAGTTTAGACTCGATAGTGAAGCTCCAATATTCTATCTCTGGACCCCACTTGCTCTGCTTTCCAGTTGGCTTGTGGATTTGCACTGTTACTCTCCGCGGTCTGTCGTTCTCGTCGTAGTAGAAGTTCAAAGTCATATCGTCTGTCCTAACTTGGCGAAACTTCGGAAGCTCATGTGCCAGTTTTTGTAGAACCTTTTCAAACTGGTCGATGTTGAATTTACTCCGTATTGTAGGCACTCTTACACCCCAAAGAAAAAAGGAGGATTATTCTTTACCATAGACGTAAGTATATGCTTCGTCATGATTGGTATCAAACTCTTCAATTCTTGCCATAACGTAACCTAAGCCATCTTTCTGCGTTTTGACACCTTTCCATGTTCTCACGTGTGTTCTAAGTAGTTTTTTTATTGCTTCATAAACTACATCTTCCATGTTTTCACCCCAAAATAGAAAAAATTAGGATTCTGTTTTTTATAAATGCTCTTAGTGAAAAGCGGTTGTGGCTTATTGGAGGCGGTGGATATTTGATTTCGCGTTGAATTAACTCGTCCACATAGTCTAGTGTTTCTGTCCAGAGGTGCATTTGGCGCCACGCACTGTCAACTATATGTGCTGCGATACCGTATGGGTTGATTGGGTTAGCTTCCTCTTCAGGTATTACTTCTGATGCCAAAAGTCTTTCTTGGACATATTTGCGGATGGATTCAAAGTTTTCTGGTGACGGCTCAACTTCAAATTGTGGTTCTTCTTTCCCAAAGACTTTAACTGGCTTAAGCTTGAAAATCATTTTTGTCTCCATTGTCTCACCCCAAAATAGAAAAAGAGAGGTTATTTTCTTCGTTTGATGGTTTCGTTTTTCTGTTTTAGGTAGCTTTGGAATGGGAATAGGCGCATTTCTATGGCTTGAACTAGGGCTCTGGCGTCGGTGTGCTCTAGCGGAATCCAGTCGAGGACTCTTTTTCCAAACTCGTTTTGTTTGAAGAATTTCTTGAGATGTTCTATTGTTGGGTATTTGTGGATCCAGCCGTGTATGTCATAATGTGCTATGCTACCGCATTCGAGGGAAAGAAACTGGTAAAAGTAATGTGAAAGATGAGGCGGTTTAGCCTGGTCTTCGTTGTATAATGTTCCATGCTGTATTATTTGTTCGATGTTTTGGAGGATGCGACTTTTACTCCATATGGTGTTTCCGTTCACTAAAATGGACGCTTTAAGATGATGTTTATCAATGAGTTCTTGTATTATTAGCCGAGCTTCGGATTCTTTCCTGCTTTCGAGATTTTTCTGTTGTTTCAGAACAGCTATGGCTTCTGAAATTTCTTTTTCGCTTCCATAGTAGGTAATTTTAATCATTTTACTCGACTCCCACATCGAGAGCAAATTAGACTAACGATGTTTTCTGATTCGATTGTTCTGTTGGCTATTGGGTCGTCGCAGTTCTTAGACACGTTGGAGATACGTTGTTCTAGCACAGCGTCAAACATGTAGGAACCACAATTGTGACACTTCAATCTACCGGACTTGTCATATTGCAATGTCATAGATTTCACCCCAAGAGAAAAAAGGGCGGTTAATTAGTCCAGTGATATTTCTGAGGACACAAATCAGAGCATTCCTTTATGTTAATGCGTCCGCTGGCACGTCCACACTCCACGCCTCTTTCAGCACATCCAAAGCACAGTCGATCTGGACACTCTTCCCACTCTTCATGTTCACCACAAGCCCAACAAGTCACACATCTTTACCTCCTTGTTTTATTTCGGTAAATGCCTTCAGTGAAAAGCTCTCTGGATTAATTGGAGGCGGCTTCCAGTAGAATCTAGACACATCTGGCTGCAGCCACTGATTTCCGCAGTCCCATAGTTTACTGGATGGACCTGTAAAGTTTTGGTCAAGCCTCAAAGCGTCGGCACAGATGATAGTGAAAGGATGGTTTGAAAACATGGCCATATTGACTAGGCAGGCTCTGTAAAGGCTTAGATCAATCTCGATTCCGAATAGCACTATCGGCGCTTTTGGCATCATCTGACTTGCCACGATGAGGAATCGGCCGCTGCCTACGCAGGGGTCTAATTGTGTTTTTAGTGGAAATTGCATTGGTTCTATGTGTGTTGGTGGAGCGTGGTATGTTAGATAATACCATAACAGATATTCTCTGTAAGAGTCATAGCATAGTAGTTCAGCTTCAGGATCCCATCCAGCATACACCATTTGGGTCATTAACTCTACAATGAATCTGGGAGTCATATTCTGACCTGGTTGTGTTAATTCTAGATCCGCCTCGTATACTTCGCCGATGTAATCCCAGGGTTTAGCCTTAGCAGCCGTAAAGTAGTGTCGGAATAAGTCTAGGCTATCGAGGTGTTCGTAGAGTTCGTCTTTTTGTAGGTTAAGCCCTTTGAATCCTTGTAGAGGCGGCGCACAAGCGAGTCCTGTCTGTTTGTTGAGGACAAGCCACTTGGCGAGGTTCTCCACCATCAGCTCCCAGCATTTAAAGTTGCTATAGTGAGTCTTCAATTTAATTTCGTCAACCATCCCTTTGACTATACCTCTGGGGTCGCTTTCACGATATTTTCTAACTCTCGTTCGCTGCAGTAATTCCAAGAGTTCTTTGGAGATTGTTATCACCCCAGTGGGGGTGTCACCTAGCAGCTTTGAGTTTCAGAGATGTGTGCAAGGAGTGATTAGCTAGGTAACACCCCGGCAGAAAAAGATTGGAGTCTGATGTAGCGTTCAAGCACGCCTTCAGCTGACTGTAAGAAATGCTCTGGGACTTCACTGGACACATGGTTGCCACGATGTATTTGCTGGCCTTTTTCGTCTTCTAGAGTGTATACGTAGTAACCGAGGAATTCAATGTAGCGAGAGGACTTGACAGTTAGTCTTTGACCGTAGAGGTCAATTGTCATGCAGTGGACTCTGTCGCCAGCTTGGAACTTAGGTTTTGGTTGTTTCCTCTTTTTCACTTTTCAACCCGGCATCACAGTCTTTACAAAGTGGGATGCATACTTTCCGAGCAAACATAGACCCCGGTTCCCTAAAACAGAGTCTCCGAAACTTTTCTAATGATGGAATTTCTCGACCACACTCTATACATCTGAAGATTAAGCCGTAGGCTGCCCAGTGAACCTTGTAGAGCTGTCGGTCAGGAAACTTAGAGGCAAATTTCCAATATTTTCTGGGCACATTTTTCGCAGGTTCTATCACTTCCACACCCCAAAAAATTAGGGAAGTTACTCTCGCAATTGTTCAGTGAATAGTTTCAGTGAGAACTGTTTTGCACTGATTATTGGAATCGGTTTGTTGATTATGTCTCGAGGAAGATACTGTAGATTCATGCATGAGGAGATGATCATTAGAAGTCTCCGTGTGGACTTTTCATCCAAGCCCTCTCTAATCTCGTGAATACTTACCCCGTCTGGACCAATTCCAGCTAAGACTCCCATGCCGGCGATCATGTTGAACGTCCACATGGCTGTGGCCATGATTTTTATGGCTGTGTCGCAGTCGCTTGCGTCTCCCATTTTATTCTGGAACCAATTATACCATTTTTCTCCGATGGCTTCCCTGTTCTTTTCAATCCAGTTGCGAAGTGCCGAGAGCAGTGATTCTCGGAACATTTTGATAATGTCTTCCATAGTTTCACCTTGATTGAATGTAATCTTGAAGGGAGAAACGGTGGTTGTAGACTGGGCCAGTCTCACTTGACTTGGTTTCGCCCGCCATCTGGCATGCTATGTAATAGGAGAGAGCATGTTCTTTGATATACTGCTTTTGAAGTTCAGCCATGCGCTCTATCTCAAATGTATCAAGAGATTGACTAAGCATACGCGCTATGGAGAGTAGGTGCTTTTTGTTCTCGTGATATGTTAAAGTGTTGTCAACCTCGTAGTAATCAATACCATACTTGTCGCAGATACGCTTCAAATGTCGAAATTCCAGAGTATTCAATTTGCACCCCAAAAGAAAAAAATAGGGAAAGACTGTCGCGCGCTACTAAATAGCCAAACCGAGAAATAAGCCAGCTAAAAATCCGAGAATTGCCGTCAGCACCATACAGCCTTGGACAACATCACTCCTAAAATAGCGATTTCCATGCCAATGAATTATGTGTTCTCCTCGACTCACTATTTCACCCCAAAAAATTTTAGGAGACTATTCTGACAAATACTGGAAACCGAAAAACTCCGTTGTCGGTGTGCTTGTAGTATTTTATCTCAACTTGCAATTTGATGTCTAAGGCTGTGTAGGGTTCTCCGATGTCGAATGGTGGAGGGATCTTTCGGGCGTCTGCGAATTTGTCCTTGAGTTGTCTGAGTTCCCAGTCGTCGGGTCCAGACCCGGCGCAGCCTACGAATCTGTTGTCCTTAGTTAAGACCAGACTGCGGAAGAATGGAGCTCTGGCGCCTCTCCCAGGCGTGTATCCAACTACATCACAAATTTACCGGTTATTCAGTCAAACCCGACATATCTTTTGTGTGTTTGCTAAATAACTCTCGGTTTTCCAATTTTTTAGTTTGAGCCATTTGTATGAGCGGTCGTATTCGTAGGGAGAGTTAATGTCTTTGAGTATCAGGCCCTCAGCTCCACGCCGAACTACGTCTTCCCAAGCTTTCTCCAATTCAAAAGTGTATGGAGTATATTGAATTTCAGGTGGGGCTCCGTCTAAGAGTTCAAAAAGTAACTTCTTTCTCGCGAGATATGGTTGTTTGGCGACGTCTCCTACGGAGGAGAGTTCCATAACGTCAAAGGCTTCAGCAGTAATCGGATATTGTCTTCGGAGAGCATATTGTTTAGCCCAGTCTTGAGTAGAGCAACGCCTCTTGCCCTCTATTAGAATCCTAATAGAGATTGACAAGGCGTGAATTCCACTTCTTTGGTGACTGGGTTGATATAAGTAGCCTCAGAATCAATGGTGTAATCTCCTTTGATTGCCTTGGCTGCTTCGACTATTTCTGTGAGTCTGTGCGTGTAGTCGATTCCATGTCTGTTTATCAGCGAGACTACGCCGTTCTTCTTGACAATTTTGACTCTTGTGCCGTCCCATCTGGAGGATACTAAGTATCATTCTCCTCGGCGGCGAAGCCTTGTCGTTTAAGGTCTTTGATGTCTCCGTCGTGGCAGAGCATGACGATTGGTTTCTCTTTAGTCAAAATTACACCCCAAGAAGAAAAAGAATGGGAACATTGCAACTCGAGTTGCAATGGGCGAAGAGGTTTACTTCTGTTTTTTCTTGGCGACTGCTACTACAGCCTGAACTGGTGGTAGGGTTTGTAGCGTCGGAGCCTCACGGATTGGAACTTTAACCGCTACTGGTGGTTCCTGCATGTGGTTGAATGCGAGTTTTTGGTCGGTGAACTTCATCAGCCACACGAATTTTCCATCCTTGAACAGTGGACAGAGGAAAACATAGTATGACTTGAAGCCTCCGAAGGAGAAGGTGGTTATGCCTATTTGGTCTGCTTTCAATCGTTTCTCTGCTTCCTCGAACAATTGTATGGCGGTTTTCTTGTCTTCGCTGTAGATTTCGTATACGTTTGTTATGAGGAACCCTTCTATGCTGGTTGATGGAACCCAGTTTTCGTCTGGGACCTCAATCACCTGCGTGCGCGGATATGGACTGCACTCTTGCTCAGACCCGTCTGGCTGAACAGCATAGTAGCGGATATCCTCTTCTTCAAGTAGGGAGCCGTCTTCAGCCAAGTATTTGTATTTGAAGTTGTCAAGGATTTCTAAGGCTTCAGAGAGTGGAACTGTCTTCTGGGTTTCAGGATCGATTAGCTTCATGTCTACAGCCAAGTTTTTGCCCTGCCACTGAAACCTGTTTTTCGCTACAACTCGCGCCTTCTCAACCAGTTTTCCGTCTACCGTCCGCATCCGTATCTGAGGCTCTGGAATCAGTAGCTCATTTCCCGCTGGTTTATACTTCACGTCGACCTCAAAGCTTGACGTTTTGATTCGCATGGGTTTTGCACCCCAGAAAAAAGAAAAAGATTAGAGGTTGCGGACTTTGTCATACTCTCGGTGTTCTGGGCAACCTACTATCATGTAATCTCTGGCATAAGCCACGACCTCGAATGGCTTTTCACATTCCGGACACTTCTTTCGATGCCATTTACCATCCTTCCATTCGATTAACCCTAGTTCTTCAGCTTCCTTGAAGCTCCATTTTCCCCAATGGTAGAGTTTCACGAGAGTGAACTTCAATCCAAGTTTTTCGCCTATTTCATCTGGAGTCATCGGTTTCTCTTTGAGAGCTTCTAGAACTCTTTCACGTATATTTTTCATGGCTTCACCCCAAGAAAAAAGAGTGCTTCACCATGTTAAGAGCCCACATTCGTCTATTATAGTTTCTAGGAATTTGAGAGCTTCATCTAATTCTTGAGCTTCTTGTTCTCCTTTCTCCAGCCTAACCTTTGCTATTAGAGGCCATGCTTTGTTAACCATGTCTTGAAGGTTTCTCCGAGTTTTTCTCACAAAGGCTCTATAAATGCATGGATCAACATGTTCCTCATCCCCTTCAGCAAATTCCATAGTGTAATCAGCTCTATTCCACATTTAGGACACTTCGGTCTGTGGGTTCTCGGAATTTTCCTTCTTTTTTAATGTATTCAACCGCTTTTTTGATCAGTTGAGAAGGGTTGAATGAGCCGTCTACAACCTCATTTTTGTTGAAGTCTATAAGAACCCATAATAGGCCTTTCTCCCAGTCTTCCACGAATCCGCCTGGACTTATGGTTTTTCCAGTGCTATCTACTCCCTCCAATTTTATGTAGCCTCTCGTTATGGCATATTTTAGTTTGGCGATTTTCTCACCCCGAGAAAAAAACTACTGTTCGTCTCTTTTCTCCTCGAAAACAACGTAGTCATTTGTTGCTTTGTCTACTCCGCAAAGACACACAGTTACGTTTTCGCTCAGTTTATACGTGCCGAAGAGTTTGTGCAACGTTGAGTCTAAGATGTCCTGAGCAGTTTGGATTTCTTTCTCCGAAACTGGGAAGGGAGAGGACTCTGGAACTTTAACCTCGATGTAGGCTGAATATGCGAAGCCAAAGGCTCTGTAGGTTTTCACGATAGTTACCCCCAAAAAAGGAAGGTTATTCGTATTTTGAGCCGTGTTTGGTTATTTCGATGGTTATTGTCTCAGTCCACTCGCAACCGCAATCGTTACACCAGTAGTTGATAGTGTTTTCCGTTTCATGAGTTCGGTTAGTTTCCCAATCCACATTTACTGAATGACATTCTGGGCATGCTACCATAGTTAGACACCCCGAGAAAAAGGTTAGAATGGTAGTGTTGGTTCTGTGGGAGCCACTCCGTTCAAGTCCCAGTTCTTAAGTCGCTTGTAGAATTGTGTAGCCATCACTATTTGTTGCCTTATGATTTTTTCTGCCCAGTTGATTCTGTCGTTGATGAACCGCAATGTGTCAAGAGAGGAGCCGGTCCAGTATGAGCCTATCTTGTAGTCTTCTGTGTGTGGGCGTCCGGTAAATCGGGGGTCCTCGTCTTCCTCTCCGCAGCATTCGTAGGGGTCATTGATTAGGTCTAGAAACCACGGGAGTCCTCTGCCGCCGTATCGTTCTACGCTTAACTCGGCTTCCAACTGGCACTGTTTGCACGTTCTAAGGTGTTGTATGAGTTTGATTTCGTCTGCTGATTGCTTGAGGTATTCGATTGTGAGAAGTAGTGTTTCCTCTCTCCATCTTCTTGCTTCCATGCGACCTAACAGAGAGAGTAAGGCAGGGCTAGGTTCAGAACTGGCTTCTTTGTATACCTCTATTTTCTGTGTTCGCTTCAGTAAGGCTTGTAACTCTGCACTCACTTAAACTCACCCCAAAAGAAAAAAATGGGAGGTTTAGACGATCATTGGTGGATTTACGGTTCGACCATTCTGGGAATTCGGTGGATTGTTTGGTTTTCCTGCTTTGTTCCATGTTTCAACCTGACCATGTTCCTTCTCGTAGTCCTTCATCTCGGCTACAAGCTGCTCTATTAGTGTTTTAGCTCCAGCAGGGCTGATCGCAATGTAGACTGACTCAACTATGGTCCCGTCAGGGCTCATATACTTGAAGATTAGACAGAAAGCTTCTTTGCTGTGTCCAACCTCGAAGCCGTTGCAAAATAGTGTTTTGGGCATTCTTATCACCCCGAGAGGGTGAGAGGTTGAGAAACGACCGAGAGAGAAAGGAAATTTCAAAATTCAGTTAGCCGTTCCTTGCCTCTCACCCCGAAAGAAAAAAGAGGTCTAGGGAGGTTTGGAAAGCACATAGACTCTTCACCTTCTTCTTTAACTCTTCAATGGAGCCGTTTTCCATGTCATCACCCCAAACAGAAAAAAAGGGGGAGTTAGAAGACGGGGAAGACTATCCTCGCCTTAATTCCACTCACGGCGAAGGCGAATAGACTGCGTATCACTTCGTCTACGTCGTAGCCTGAGATCACTTCGTGTGCGTGGTAGCCCGAGAATTTAAGGAGAACACTCTTGCCATGTGTAATTGTATAGTGTTCTGGAAGTCGAAATCCTCTCAGGACCCGCTGCGCCTCGTTTAGGGTTGGAACTCTACCGAGTCCACCGCAGAATCTACAGGTCTTTACGCTTCCATGTATGGGTAGAGTGCCTTCTCCACCACAATCTCTGCACTTCATCTGCTCGTCGCCGTGAGTCAACAGAATGGCATAAACGGGTTTCACCCCAGAAGTCGCTGTAAGCGTTTTTGCTACCACGCCCCGTTTCCTGACCACATAGGTCGCCCTATGTGGCTGGGTGCATCAAGCCCACTCACAAGTGAGAACCTACGATAAGGTTGATTGGGGGTGGTTACCGTAGGCATGAGGCTTGACGTAAAGAGGCTTCTGTTTTGTGTATTATTCACCCTACACTCTTCTCTCGCAGGCTACCCCGCCAATCACCTCAAGAAGAGCCTCAGCCATGACTCTCAACCTTTAGGCTGATAGAGTCGGCTTCGTGCTAAGCGGTTACCTATAATAGAGGGCTTCACGGGGGTGTTGGACAGTTCCCTTCTGTCCGACGGTCTTCCCTCTACATAGTCCTTTGCGGGTTATCGCAAAAACGCTTGTGTCGTTGTTTATGGGCTTCTGTCCCAACCCAAGTGCTACCGCTACCCAAACGATTTGAGGCGAAAAAAAGAAAAAGGGCTATTCCCCAGACGGAGAGGCTATCTAAAACCTAAACTCTAACGTGGAAAGTCTGGAGTTTCACAACCCCAACGTTGAGCAGGTTAGATTTTATGCTCTCGCTTCTTTTAGGGAAGCCCATAATTTTTCTCCAAGCCTTTTATCTGCCTGAACGGAGTCTTCGGCTACAACAGGGTAGCCTTTCCATGCCGTCGGTGGGTTTCCCACTCGACTAAAGCAGGAAAAAAATAGGGTAGCGTTTGAGGTAGGCGATAAGCCTACTTCTTCGTCTTTTTGGCTGAAGCCAAAGCGTCGTTTATCCACTTGCTCAAGCCGAAGCGTGGTTGAACAGGTGTTCCCAACTCTTTCAAAGCGTCGGGAATCGCCACGTTGTCCAGATACCTCTGTGCTTTGGCGAGGGGACTAATCTTCTCTCTGAACGGTTTGGCGACGTTAGAGAGTGTTTCAGATGCGGTTTTCAACGCTCCCTTCTTCGCCATGTAGGTCTTAACATCAGCGTTCTTGATGTAGGTTTCAAGGTTCTTGCTGATTTCCTTTCGGATTTCAGCAACTGCTTTCCTTTCAGCCTCGGTCTTTTCGTTCATCTCTTGCTGAGTTAATCTACGACCTAAGAAGTAGCCAAATCTCTCGCCTACGAGGTCTCTGAAACCACGTAGCAAAGTGATTTCCTGTTCAACAGGAATCGTCGCAGTCGCTGTCGCTTGAGTAGTGGTTGCTTTTGGTGGCAATTCTTAAACCTTGTGTGCTGTGCGGAATACTAACCCTGTTGGCTCTGCTCGTTCAGTTTGCAGAAAGGCTAATCTCCCCGCTAACCAATCCAGAAAAACAAGGGAATTTAGTGGGCTAACTTAATCAGTAGCCTCTTCGGTATCCTCTGAGCCGCCCAGAACGTTGAAACTTTCCATAAGCGTTGAATCATAGAGAAATCTGCGTTGCTAACTATGGCTACTGTCCACTGCTCTTTATCGTGAGGCGGATGACTCGCTAAATCGTGTTCCTCTGCACACAGGTTAATAATCTCCCGTGTTCTCGCTGTTTCAATATGCCCACATCTACGACAACGTGCAACGAATGGCATAACCAAACCTCTGGGGTTAGCGGTTTGGAGAATCCTTTAACTGCATTAGCAACCAAAATCTAAAGGCTTTATTCTACTTCAACCGTGTTTGGAACAGCCTTTCCTGTGCCACGTCTTGCGACGCTGTGCCGAGTCGTTGGCTAAGTCATTCACGGCACGCCGCACCTGACACGGTTCGCCGACAAGTGCGGACACGTTGCATAAGGCATAAATGCGGAGAACCGTTCATTATATTACACGGTTCTACGGTTTGTGCTTTTACACAACGCACAAAAACACCCAACACAAAACAGAAATATAAACGTTTTTGTTAATTTTTTATTTGAAAAATACGTTTTTTCACAGATTTATTTGCATAAAATTGAGTTTTATGCAATAGTTGAAATACATAAATAACTTACTTTATTAAGATACTTTATGCATCCCCTCGCCCAGAGATTATTCACCCACCTGAGTTATGGGAATAAAGGGACAGCCAAAACCTACTCTCATCTTGTGGATGACTTTCTTAAGTTTCTCGGAAAGGACTACGACAAAGCCACTCCTATGGACTTCACCAATTGGTATAGTCACTTGGAAAAGGACAGAGAATTCAAAAGCCGTAGAACACTAAGGGTTGCGGCACACGCCTTAAAGAAGTTCTACGACTCGATGGGGAAGTATGAACTCAAGGGGATGATTCCTGTTCCGAGCGTCGGTGAGGTTCTTGAACCGAAGTGGCTGCCAGAGGAAGACTGCTTCAGGCTGATCGGAAAGACTCCTGTGCTGTGTGTAGCCTACGATTTGGCATTGAGAATAGGTGAAATTGAAAAGCTCAGGGTTGAAACCTTGAACCTTAAAACAGGTGAGGTTGAGGTTACACGGCTGAAGCACAAGGATAGACCAAACAAGTATAACATTCTGCTGGACAGATGGTGCCTAGAGATCGTTCAGAACTACTTGGAAAGGTTCAAGATTAAAAGTGGGATGCTTTTCCCATACTCCGTTTCAACCATCAGCGCAGCCTTCAGAAGAAGAGTGAAGTTTCTCGAATTAGAAAAAGGCTACACGTTCCATTGCTTGAGGCACAGCAGAATTACCCACAAAGCCATTCATGAACTTATAGAAAAAGGAAACGTTGACATTGTCAGTCTAGCCAAGTTCGCGGGACATTTAAGAGTGGACACCACACTAATGTATATTCACTTAGCTTCTAAGTATCTATCTTTCAAAAGGTGAGCACCTTGGAAGAGGCGACCGAAAGAGGCTGAACAAATACTTTTGAGTTGTGAGCGTCAAGGTCGATTAAAACTAGTCGATGCCCATAACCGTCTTATTTTTTCTTTTTAGAGTGAAGTTTATATCTGGGTTTCTACACTTCCAGATATGGAGATTCCTATGAGTGAAGAAATAGAGAAGGCGGTTAAAACAAGCATAATTCTTGCCAGGGATACGTGGGAAAGGGCGAAAATCGAAGCCTTGAAGCGAGGGTTGACATTGACCCAAGTTGTTCAGGCGGCCCTTGAGAAGTGGCTTGAACTATCAGAGAAAGAGCGCGAAGCAAGGGGTGAAAAGTAGTGAGATATTATCTGTCTGTCCTGACTGTAGGTCTAGATTAAAGAGGACGGGTAAAAAGGAAAAGGAACGAGAAACGCTTGATCGCTCTTGGCTCTACCTAAGAGAATATGAGTGCCCTAATTGTGGTGCAATGTGGGTGTACTCGGAATACAGAGCACTCTTCCGTAAAGGAATATTATAGACTGGCAAAACTGTGCAACAGATGGCTTAAATGTGGGTTTTCCAGAGGCTAAGTGTCCAAAATGCGGATACAAATGGAGACCGAGAGTGGATAATCCGAAAAGATGCCCAAAGTGCGGAAACAAGAAACCCTCGACTCCCTTTCTTTTTTTTGGGTGATGGATATGTCTGAAAAGGAATACGTCAATATTCGACGACAATGGAATGATTGGAGAGTAGCAAAAGTCGAACTTAGTAAAATTAGTGGTCTACACTGGGATTTCATAAGCGGTGGTGTTGGAGTTCCTGCTCCTCGACCATTTGTTCATGGGTATGTTCAGTGCACAGATGTTATCGGAAACATTCCGCATTCGTGTATTCACGGAACCGCTCCACACACAATGAAAGTGTGCATAGTCAAAAAAGATAACGACCCACAAATTTGGCAGAAAATATTGAGTATTGTTGGACAGAAATAACTTCCCTTTTTTCTATTGGGGTGAAAACGTGGTCAAATACAAATATCATCGGTTGGAAGAGACCTTTGAAGAGGAACTTAAGGAGTTCTTCGCTGTAATTTTTGAGTGGAGAGTGCAGTTTGAGACAAGGGTATTGCAAGACAACGAATATAACAAAGTGCATAACAAGAGAAGCGGTGCATTTGTCAGAACGGCTGTTGTGAAGGGCGACCCTAAAGCAAAGAACCTTCTGCTTCGAGACGACAGAGTGGAAAGAACAGTTTTCATACGAGAGCGAGACAAGGGTGTTTTGCCCCGGAGCTTAGTTCATGAAGTGCTGCACATCTATTATCCCCAACTAAAAGAGAAAACCATAGAAGACGCAGATGATGTCTTTGAGATGGCGTTCCTCTGTTACGATTCCCTTTACCACGACCAGCCTCAACGGGACTTTTTCCTTGAACTCTGTCGCTCTGAAGACAAACTACGCAAGTGGGCTGGACTGCCTAAGTTCGATGCTGGTGAGGTCTCCAAATACGAACTGAGACTCCTTGAGCAAGCCAAAAAGTCTTAAACGGCTTCCTGCAAGCTTGCGAAGCTTGAAGTCGACCGCTCTCGTTTAGTAAAGGGACAGACGCATTGTTTGTTAAGGCTTATTAACGGAAATGAAGAATTTTCCTCTTTGAGTGACGAATATTGAGAGAGCAAAAGGTAATTGACATCACTGTTGTTGGTAGAGTTAGCGTCTGGGCTAATCCCCCGTATGAGGCTCCATGGAAGAATAAAATAACCGAAGCGGTCAAACCTATTGTAGAAAGTCCGACGAAAAACTGCTCAATCAGACTACAATTTTACATTTCTGAGGAAAGGTTAACTGCGGGTAATGATGTCGACAATCTGGCAAAGCCGGTCCTCGACGCGCTTAAAGTTGCTGGGGCCATCATAGATGACCCCTTTGTTTTCAATTTGGATATAACAAAGTTCCCTGCTACCGACGAGGAAAAAGTTCACATCGAACTTTGGAAATGGATAACTCATTAAATGCGCGCGCAAGATTATTACTTTAAAACACAAGTGTAATTGAGGTCATAGAAATGACCATAATACGTGACAGAGAAAAGATTGAGAAGGCAGCCATAATTCTCGAAGATGTCAAACCTTCAAATCCCTTTGAATACGGAAAGTGGAAAAGAATTCCTAAATCCAGTTTAGTGAAGATAGCAGTGGTTAGAGCCTTATCACCCCAGACGAGAGTTTCTAATCTCAGGAGTTTAGAATATTCAACAGACCTCGACAAGTTATTAACTGATATCTCCGATGAGCGGATAGAAGCCATCTTGAGGAAGCATAGGATACGTTTCCCCAAACGAAAAGTCAAAGCGGTGAAACTCGTTCGCTCAATTAACTGGGTGGACACAATTCGAGCACTAGAGAAATTCAGTGGACGCAGCCTAGAGGATGAGAGAGAAGCCAGAATTAGAGTAATGAAGAGAACCTTTGGAATGGGCCTGAAGACAGTCAGTGATTTCTTAAAGGACATCGGTTTCAGCAAACACTTGGCTGTGTTGGACAGCAGAAATCTGAGATTTCTGAAATCTGTAGGGATAGCACCTGAAAATTTGAAGGCTAGTAGGTTGTCTGATCGCAGAATTTATTATGAATTGGAAGACATCGAAAACGAAATGGCAAATCAAATAGGCATAATGGTTTCAGAGCTTGATGAGAAAATAATGACTTACACAGGGACTCCAAAGGAGTTGCCCCATAGAATCTAAATCGAATAGTTCATTGATGCGCTGGAACGGATTAGTATAGAATTTTCCAAGGCAAATTTGAATTTACCTGAATTTGAATTAAAAGGCATTAGAAATTATATCTCAAAGAAGATTAATTTATTGCCCGCCTTAGAGAACGCATCTCTTCCGTTAAGAGGGATTATCTCCGCAAACTCCCCTTTTTTTCTGTTTGATAGTTTCAACTGGGTGATTATTTGTCCGAGTCGGAATAATCTTTGGAGACGAAAGTCTTAAAACTCTTCGCTTTCTAAGCATTAAGCAATCTAACGAGACTTGAGAGTCTCGCAATGCGAAATGCGTGTGGAGGGCTCGCAATGCGGGATGCGATCGTAAGTGAGGCTGTAGAAGATAGTGTCTTTAAAGGTATTGAGGTAAGGATTGTTAGAGGTTTCTTGGATGAAGTTGTACTCAAGGAGTTAAGGAACAAACCACTTAGTGGCTACGATGTTATTTCATTCGTCTACAAAAAATTCGGCATTCTACTGGGCTCAGGCACGGTTTACTCTCGGCTATATGCTCTTGAAAGGAAAGGGTTGATAAAAGCCAACTTAAATCATGGAAGAAGAGACTACACGCTGACTGAAAAAGGCAAAGAAACCATAGAAGCCATTTTGAAAGCACAAGATAAGATAAAAACTCTTTTAAACACCATTTTCTGAAAACTGTATTTTGGGAGAGAAGCAAGGAGGATATGCTTGAATGATAAAAGTTTCTACTGGGGTTGAAGGCTTAGATGAAATGCTTGACGGAGGATTCCTCAAAGGAAGGGTCATTCTCCTTTGCGGCGGACCTGGGACTGGAAAAACAATTTTTTCCCTTCAGTTCCTTGCATCAGCTGCCGAAAGGGGTAAACCCGGCGTTTACGTAACTTTAGAAGAGCCTATAAACATCATTAAGGAAAACGTTGAAACCTTTGGTTGGAATCTAAAGGGAAAGGAAACGAATAATCGTCTTAGGCTGCTTGACTTTTCCTCGGTGCCTTATGGAGACGCTTCTGAGCTGAAGCACAAACATGATGAGGCGCCAATTTTCTCGGTCATCAGTGAGGTCGTTAACGCAGTAAAGGCAATCAACGCTGAACATGTGGTAATAGATCCCCTTACCAGCATAACTATCCAAGAGCAGAGGGCGGGTTTGAAAAGGCGCAGAATAGCTGAGCTCTTCGGCAAGTTGAGAAGTATAGGCTGCACATCTATTCTTACTTCGGAGATGACTTCTACTGACGGCGAATTTTACATGGAGGAGTTTCTAGCTGACGGGGTCATACGGCTTGACAAGATCATCCAGGATTTTAATCTGGTAAAAATCATCAGAGTAGAAAAGTTGCGTGGCATCGCTTACGATGAGCAACCTCGACGATATACTATTACATCACGTGGATTTCAGGTCCTTCACACCGAGCCGATCATGGTTTGACTATCTTGTCAGATAGAGATGGAGGTGAAATATCATGTCTAGTATCAGCAAGAGGATCCTGTACCCATTTGTTAAGCGTTACGCGTTGAGCTTCCTACATGAGGACCGCGTAGATAAGAAACAAGAAAGCCTTCTGAAAAAGAAATTCAGAAGAGCATGCAATACTAAGATTGGAAGAGAAATGGGCGTGACCCCGCATTCCTCTATTGAGGATCTACCTATGACAACCTACGGCTTTTATAAGAAGTACTTTGTGAACCCCAAGGAAGGAGACTTTCTTTACCCCCTCAGCGACTATGTGAAGGCACTTACAAGCGGGAGCATGGGAAAGCCTCAGACCTTCCTGCTGCCCAAGTCAGCCATATGGGACAACCTTAAAAAGAGCGGACTCAGCTTCATGCTTCTATCAACCCATAACGGGGAAAAGATCACTTTTGAGATAGGCGATGTAGTCTACAGAAACATACCAGGAGGATCCTATCTCTCTGGCTTCCTTGCAGACATCTTCGAAAAGCGGGGGTCTGGGTGGGTCAAGCAGGTGCCCGATACCACCCTGTCATTCAATGATAAGGTAGAATATTTCATTAGAAACTACAAGGATATAGACACCGCCTACATGACCGTTACAACACTGCTCGATGAAGTGTACCCGCGTATAGGGAAGCCCTTCTACCTTAAGGGGTTCGTAACACAGGATCGTTCCGCCAGCGTGTTAAAGGAGGAGATAAAGGAAATAACAGGCAATTATCCTAAGGTTGGCTATGCTTCGACTGAAATCCTTTTTTCAGGCCTGCCGTCAATAGAGTATCCTGGCTCTTTCTTCTTCGATTGGAGGGTCTTGTACTGTGAGTTTTTGTCCGAAGAGAAAGCTATAAGCACTGATCAAACTAAAGTGGAAGAACCCCCAGAAACGGTTTCTCTGATGGATGTGGAGCTTGGTAAAAGGTACCAACTTATTGCAACCCCTTTAAAGAACGACATGACCAAATACGTGATGTCAGATATCCTAGAGTGCGTAAGTAAGAGAGACAGCATCTTGGGCACTGATTTGCCCGTCTTCAACTTCTTCTCGAGGAAAGACAAACTCGTAGCGCTGCACAATTTCACCAGAATTTCGGAGGAGGAGCTCCTCTATGTTCTTAAGGAGGCAAATATCCCCTTTGTAGACTTCACGGTGAGGGTGGAGTTTGAGGGAGCTAAGGAGTGCATGGTGATGTACTTGGAGCTTTCCTCAGATATGAAGACTGAAGACTTGACTCGCATCCTCCACCAAGAACTCGTGAAGTTTGACAAGGATTACAGAGACCTTACAACCTTCTTGAAGTATATTCCCTTAAGAGTTCACCTACTTCCAAGGGGAACCTTCAAAAGGTATCTTAGGCTAAAAGAGGGGATTCCAAGGATTGAAAGGATCGGGATGAGAGAGGAGAGGTTTAAAGAGCTCCTCAAAACCAGCTAAGCCCTGCCAACAATCTGGAAATGACAAACAAACATGTGTATTTCATATGATAGTAATTTTATCTGCTAACTTCTCAAACTTCGAAATTTCAGCTTTATCCTCATGGGTTTCTGGATAGTAGAAACAGTACAAATGGACTAAACTGGCCTTCAAGTCAGGCATTTTAGAGATGAGAAGTGAGTAGACTCTTTTCCATCCATGAGTGTGAATGATCCAAGACAGCGTGTATAAGATAACATCACATCGGATCTTCTTTTCGTTGGAGATGTTTATGATGTCCCTGAGAAAAATCTCAAGTTGGGTCAGATCATCTTTCATTGTCATGATGCTGTCCTGAAAGGCTTGTATGGAACTCTCGCCCGCAGGTATCATCCTCACTAGGTAAAGGTTGTCTTCAGTTAGCCCAATGGATTTAAGTTCCAATGGGGAGATCAGGTCGTATAGAGTTATAAGGATTGTCTTTATTCCTTTGATTGAGTTTTCAGTCACCATTTCGCGGATCGACTTGATTTCTCTGGTCCTTTGATGTGATTTTGGATATAATAAAGTAAAACGTTCCAACTTCTCATCCGTATAAGCCTCGGGTATTCCTGAGATTAAATAGCGTTTCAGATCATTCGCTAATAAAGAGAACCGGGGATTTATCATTCCCACAAAGATGACAATCTTTCCAAAGATAGCAAACAGTTCCAAGTAGATCGGGTTCATCATGTTCATGGGCCAGGCGAAATTGGTTAAAAGCAGGAGCAGCCACCCCAATATGAAGAGGTCTACGGAGGCTGCATACTTTCGCCTGATGAACACTAGGCTTACGCTGATTAAAAGGAAAGGGCTCAACGTGACGGACCATCCGATCAGTGCAGGTCCTGACACGACATATACTATAAATGGTATGAGAGGTAGAGCGAGAACCGAAGCCAACACAACCTTAGCCTTATCGATCAAATCGCCGATCCCCGTGATCATGAATATGAACCCGCTCATGTAGAATAAGAAAACAAACCACATAGCGGAATTAGGTTCAGCCCAATTGGTCAGATTGAATATAGCCCTTAGGCTAATGTTAATTCCGTAAAGGAAGAAACCCAGCCCCCAAAGAAGATAGAATCGTCTCCCGGTTCTGCCAAAAATTTTGAACAAGAACGGGGATAGGCCGACAGTAACTAAACCATTTGCCAGTCTTACTATGCCTTCCATGGCTTCAAACATGTCAGTCCCAACTTAAGGATATAAAGCATTTTCTGCGATCGTAAGGTGCTAAGTGTTCTAAATGAGAAATGGGGAACGGGTACATTTTCTCTCTCTCTCAGAAGTTATCTCACTATCAATTAGAAAGTTTTTTGGTACGCTCGCCCCGCATCGGTCTTGCTGATCTGTTTAGGTGTGTACCTCTACGGACGAACAAAAAAGACGGTTTTCTGTCGGGGTAGCCCGGATACGTGACTTATCTCGTTTAAATTTATCAAATTGCGAAGATTGGAGAGAGTTCGAATCCCTCGCTGATAATCAGAGACCAGAATCATTCAGAAGCGGGCTGGTCCGGATAGCGTTACAAGCCTTTCCTGACGAGCCCCTCACCATCGATTAACTCTGAACATGTATGTTAAGAGGGATTAACAGAAGCTGTTTAATGACCATCTATGACATTTGGCAGTAGTTAAGAGACCAAAGGGATTTCGCATACATACCCTATAACACAGTAAACAGAAGCGTCAGAGCCCTAGAAGAACATGGCTACATCGAAAAAAGCGGAGAGAGAAAAACAAGGACAGGTTTGGCAGCTATACTTTACCAGTTGACCACTAGAGCTTACCTTGCCACATTATTAGACAAAATCGACTTAGACAACTTCATCGAGAAGGCACCTGACGCCAACATACTCAGCGTAATAGAAGCCGTCATATCCGCGCGCATTTCATAGTGTCTGATGCGCTTCGATTTCGAATGTAATTGCGTTAGACGCGCGCGAACTTTAAACTTATTATCAGCGGAAACATAAAATGCGCGGGCGTTCATATCGATGACTGTGACTCTTGAATACTTATATCATGGTAGTCCAAATTATATTGAAGGTAAGGTAGAGCCAAGACAGGGGAAGGACATTAATAACAAACCTGAAAAGAATCTTTTTGGAATCTATGCGACTAGCAATTTAGAGATCGCCATAAGTAAAGCTATATTGTCCTGCCCTGGGATAAGGGGATTAACATATCTTAATTCAGAAAGAAAGAAACCACCATACGGTATTATATTTTCTGGTTGGCCTAAGGCTGAATACATATACATTTACAAATTGCCTATTGCTACCTTTAGACCAGTTTCTAAACATTCATGGATATCTCGTGTTCCAGTTATGCCAATAGAACTTCAAATAATGCAAGTAAGGGATTTTATGCACCTCGTAAGAAAGGCCACGCTATTGGAAAAAATCCACCTATTTTTTGAATATGGTCCAAGAGTAGCACTTAGGTATTTGGGCTTTGATAAGTTGTAGGTTAGAATAGTGTTATATAACTTAATCGCGCGTGTACTTAGGTCTCATACGCTTATAGGAGTTCCGTAAGAATGCACGATATTCGGCTGGGAACCGTGGCAAGAAACTGGAAAGGAAATGATAGTGGGATTCCAATCAAACCAAAATTGGCTGAGGTCCTCACTGTGCTTGCCGCCGCTTCAGTGAGCTTGGGACACGCTACTGTAAAGAACACCAACAAACGCGACAATCAACTTTTTATGGTTGTAAGAAAGCTTCAGCTTGTGATCCTTCATGTCGTACATTTTGACCAGGATGGAAGAATATATTAAGACCCCTCCTCTACCCAGCTTCGTACAGTTTGAAACAAGCACAAACTGCAATGCCAAATGCACTTTTTGTCCTCACTCAAAAATGAAGCGACATGGACGGGCAAAATGGAGCACGCTTATGAAAGTCATGCATGAATTAATTCCTACTGCGGAATATGTCGCACCATTCCTGTTGCAAGAACCATTCTTGGAACCTCGACTTATTCCCGTTTTAGCCAACATTAAACACATTAACCCAAAATCTAAAACAATGATTTATTCTAACATGGGATTTGTTGAACAAGGAAAAATAGAAGAAATTCTAGATCGTAATCTACTGGATGAGTTACATATTAGTTTTTACGGCCCTAACAAAAGAATTTACAATCAATTGCAACCTCCACTCAATTGGGAAAAAACAAAAGAAAACATCAAAGCAGTTGTCCACATCAGGCAGAAACGTGGTAGAAAGAGACCACTAATAATCATGCAATATCTCGTCATTCCAGAGTTAATGCAATATGTCAATTCCTTTATCCGAAAATGGGGTACACTCGTAGATAGAGTCATCCTAACCAACTACATTACATTTCAAGGAGACATGCCCAAAATCAGCTTTGATGAATCAAAATGGCTTGGAAATCCTGCACATCGTACACCTTGTGAGAAACTATGGAGTGATATAAATATTCATTTCGATGGCACTATTGTGCCTTGCTGTGTTGATTGGGATGAGAGAATGCCGCTAGGAAACATAAATGAAACACCAGTGGGAAAAATCTGGTATGGCGAAAAAATCATGTGGCTTAGAAAAATGCATACCGAAAAAAGATGGAATGACATAACAATGTGTCGTAATTGTGACATTTACAAATACCAATTCACAAAAGAATGGATTGAAGTATGGTGACTATTCAGAGGCAGTTTGAACCGCCCAAAAATCTGCCTGAAGCCAGGAAATGCGAATTGTATGGCAATGTGGGTTTTGATGAGCTCCAGACATCGCACTTTCAAAACTGATTTTCACTCTGCGAAACACAACTATAGAGGCAGTTTGATAAGGCACATCGCGGTAGAAAGAGCTTTGGCCTTTGCTTCTAAACCAGCTACTATATTATGGCTTCACACCAAGAATGACATGGCTTATAAACTACTTAAGCTTCCTTTTGAAATAGGTTTCGGTTTGAATATGAATTTTCCAGTCGGAGATGTTTTCCAGTTTGTTGTTTTTTATCTTAGTGCACAACATAGAATTGTGCTCCGTCAAATAGACAGCTGGTTAGTAAAAGAAAAAGGTAATACGAAAATTCCATGCTACTCTGAGCACACGTTATCTTAGCCCAAGGCTTGCAGGGCGCCCTCCACTTATACGATCAGGTTTATCAGGTTTGTCTTTTGCTTGAAGTTCTCTGGCTCAACCTTACAATTGCCTCGGGTTTTGCTGTCTTTTTTAAGCGAAATTCAAGCGCAGAGTATCTCTTAAAATGGCCTCCAAACTTTGAGTCTTTTCCATTTCAACGAAACAAGTGGAGCCTGTGGATGGATCACCCAAGCAATTAACGCATTTCAGTTTGCACCCTTAGCGGTTTTTCGCCACCTTAGGTTATCGGGCACAAATCGTCGAATCCAAATTCCTTGGCGTAGCTTCTCCAAATCCCGTCACAGCCAGAGTCGAAGCTGCACCTGAAGCAATTTTCCCCTTTTGCGGAGTCGGTATCTAGCTGAACACCATGCGGAACGGACGAATCAAAGTAAAAGTCTGGGTCCTTGTCTGATCTGTATCTATCTTTGTTACAGAAAATCGCGTATTTCTGATCCTTCAATATGCAAAGCGGAATATAGTACAAGCAAACACTAATCCCTCCGGCTACCGCAATATCAATGCTTTGACAAAGGACAGAAGCGCAGCTTGAAAGTCTAGGAACCACCGCATCCATGAAAGAGAACACCGCATTTGATACGTACATCGAACTGAGCAAAAAATAGTCAGTCTGCGGGAATCTCTGAACAACCATCCTGACTATGTCAGGCAAGTGACTCATATTTACCATAGACACCAAGGTTTTCAACTCTATCTCCAGAGGATGTCTGTTTTGTTCTCTTATCGAGAATAGATTATTGATTCCCCTCATTGTATCCGCAAAGCTCCCTTTGTGGCGCGTCAGAAGATCGTGAGTCCTCGCGATATGGCTGTAAATCGGGACTGCAATGCGATTGACTCCCGCTTCAACCAGTGAATAGGCAAAGTCCATTTCTGAGAGCTTCAAACCGTTTGAAAAAAGATATACGAACGCTCCTCGGCTTGAAGCATCCTCCAGAATTGAGACTATTTCTGGATGGACTGTGGGCTCACCGCCATTTACAACTACGATGTCACCTGCACCTACATTCCGCCTATCCAAAGCTCTTGAAATCTGAGACGCTTTCATTTCTTTCCGGTTTGCTCTGCTTTGTTTAGATCCAGCTGCACAGAACACGCAGTTGTTGTTGCAGTCATAGTTGATGTTGAAATATAGAAGTCTGTCTTGTTTTTTTGGCAGATGTGATCCTCTCATAGAATGCAATATTCGCTAGGGCTTATTAGCCTAATGAACGCATATCTATCTGATCTATCTCTCGCGCAAAAAAGTACATTCGTGTAAGTAGTCAACGCTCGTAATCTGTTGGATCTGGCAACTTTGCCTCTTTAAATGCTGCTTTTCTTGCAATACATTCAGCACATTCGCCGCATTGTTTTTCGACATTTGCACCGCAACTCCAGGTTTCAGCATAAGGGACGTGAATGCCTGCTCCGAGTCTTATGATTGATGATTTGCTTTTTTGGAGGAATGGAGTCAGTATAATAATTCTGTGGCCATTCCATAGGCCTGCCAACTCTTCTAATGTCTCAAAGAAAATGGTGTTAAGACTGGGATGTGCTCGTGTATTGTCAGCACTGATACCAAGACTAATTGAGTCAAAACCGTGTATGAAAGCAAGAGTCATAGCCATCGTGCACATGCCGACCATGTCTCCGAATGTCCTAGCATTGTTTGTACGAATGTGTGAATTTTGACACATTGTGACATTCTTTATCACATCACTTGGCAGTGGTGTTTCTACTAGGTGCAGGGTAATACCCAGCTTTCTTGCAATGGTCGTAGCACTCTCTCTTTCGCCGTTAGTTTTTCCTTGCCCGTAGTCAAAATAGAGTGCTTCGATAGCAAACCCACGATCTTTCAACCAAAACGCAAGAGTTGTGGAGTCCACTCCACCAGAGAGAAGAACGAGGCATTTTTTGGGATTATGCAATCGATTATGGCACCTCTGAGCAGTTCCAAGTGATTTCTGAGTCCAGTCTCTGGGGCGTATCACGATTTTGTATTGTCCAGATGCGTCTGTTTTTCCAGTCGTTTTATCTGCCAGTCATATTCCTGTCTTCCGCTCCGCATGTTTTGAACAATCTCTGAAATAATATGTTCCTCTTTCTTTCTCAAATAGGCGTATAGCATCTTTGTTGCCTTGCATTCTGATTCAGCTGTCAGACCATCTATTGTTCTGAAGCCAGTACAGCTGAAGTTGCATATTCGAACAGCATCGCACCGGCAACACTCTTCATGGTACTTCTTGTCTTTTGCGTGAAATTTGCGAACTACGCTAATGTAGGTTTCTTTATTAATATCATCCACATTCCCTAGACGAAATTGAGTCGTCATGTTCGAACAACCGCATGGATATACATCGCCCTTTGCGTCACAAATTGCCAGAGTTATTCCTCCGCCGCAAAATGGATGGTTGCACATAAGCATTTCTTTGTATTCCTTCAATCCATGAGGAAAAACATATTTGACCAGTCTTTCCGCCATGTTGCCTTCAATGACTTTCTTTCCTTTTGTGTTTTCAAGATAATCGTAGATCTGCTTGTACGCAGAAAACACCTCGTCCGCGCTCAAAGGAGCAAGGTTGCGCCCTTTGCCTATACGATACATAATGTTGAAGGCTACCCAGAGAATCCCTTTCGCTTCAAAAAACTTCAAGATCTGAGCTGTCTTATCGTAGTTGTGTTTATTGATAGTGCAAATGACGCCGCCGAAACAACCTGCAGCTTTCAGTTTTGGAATGTTCGCCAACACGGCGTCGCTTTTCCCTCGCGTAATATCGCTGAGATGCGGAGGACCATCTAAGCTTGTTCCTGTCACGATTTGGTATTTCTTCATAAGGTCTAGCTTTTTATCATCCAGAAGTGTAAGATTACTCTGCATATAGAAATGCAGTTTCTGGTCATTCTTTGTCACATGTTTATTGGCGTATTCGATGACGTCATAAAACCATGCTTCCCTCTGCAATAAGGCTTCTCCTCCATAGAAGAAAAGGCCGATATCCTTTGCGCATGTGCTTTCTAGAACAAGGTCTATGAACTTGTGGGCAGTCTCCAAAGACATGAACGCATTAGCATGAGTATCCCCCTTATAGGCTGAACAATAAACACAATCAATATTGCACACTCTGGTAACTTCAAAATGTAGGTCTTTTATGTTACGGAATACGTCTAATTTTTATCCCAGCGCATGCCTGCAGTTACAACGATTTGTGGTATTCTCTGTATTGGCTATGGTCTCTCCAACAAGTCTTCCGCAGTCTATCTGGATGGCCCTGCGAGAACCATTCTGATATTACATCATCAGCGTTAGGCAAGGATTTTGCAATATCGTCCCTTTTCTCCGGTTTGACATTCACATCAATTACTCTTTTGGACTCCATATTCTAGTCTTTATTCTAGGGTATTGTATATTTGTCTTTCGTCCCCATCGTGCATTAACAGGATGTTTTTCAAGACTTTGATAGCGCGCTGCGATGCGCCAAAAGAATACTAAACTGCAATGTTCTGAACGCTTCCACGGTATTGAAATCGTATTTAAAGCTATTTCTAGGTATATTTTCCAGAAAGGGCAGGAAATTTTGCCTTAACCCCGATAATTTAAACCGATATTTGAACCTATTACGGGCTACCCCTTCAAAAAAGTGATTTAGCAGTCAATCATCAGCCTGAAGCTTGTTCATTTAGCTCCGTCTTCTCACAACGAAAGCCTAGAACGTGTTGCTGTTAACAGGTGTTAACCGAAAACCAGAAGGTTTGCTTTGAAGGTCGCCCAGCAGTATATGGATAGGGGTTTGGAGCATGAGTTTCTGTTTGAGCAGGAGTATGTGGAAGACGTGACCTGCACAGGTGAGGTTGACCGCGCCATCATAGAGGAACTGCATTACGCTGGACCGCATGGTATACTGCCGAAAGATGTGGCTACTAGGTTGAATGAATACGGACTTACGCCTTGGAATGTAACTCGGCGCATACTACGCATGAACGATAAATTGGACAAACTAATCGGACAGAGAGTGGCGGAGAAAAGAGGCAAAGGCTGGGCACTAACAACCTTCCTACGACAAGCATGGGGTTCGACAAAAGATGAAGTATTGATGGAGGAAAAATCGAGGATTTCTTTCCAAGAGTAAGTTAATTTTGGGAACCGTGTTCTTTTTTCTGCGAGTATCCAAGCCTTATTGTAACCGATTTCTTCTGTCCTCTTAGTAAGGTCAAGTTTTTGTCTATGGACTAGTCAAAGCTTTAGTTTTTAAGTATTCAAAGAATTGCAGCGAGTAGTAGCCTGGTCCTGTTGTCTGGTAAGCAAGACTCATGAATTTCTCAAGTGTTTTGTATGTATCTTGATCTTCGGCTATTTCCTTTGTTAATTCGCCTAAATACTCAAGCAATTGCTCTGACAGGTTTTCGGGGATTTCCCTTGCAATGTCTCCTCGCTCTCTGCTCTCTATCAGTCCCATTATTGAATTGTAACAAATATTCAAAGCTGCATGGACCAATAATAGCTGTGGGTCGAAATCTAGCCGCATTATTCGCTCTACTGCACCATAGACTCCGCTGAAGTAATACACTTTCTTTCTTATGTTGTCTTCTTCTTTTATCTTGTGCATGCAAAAGTCAATTTCTACTAGCAAACGTTTTTTTAAATCATCGGATATTTTCAAGCTGCTTCACCTAGTTTGCGATATTGCTCGAGAGAATAGACTTGTTCTTGTCCAAAAACTTGTCCATATTGAAGTTCCATGGGCGGTTTTGGTAAAGGATATGGTGTTTGCGGGGTTGCGCTATGAAATTCTCTTTCGTAGCGGGCACGAATTATTGAAGTCAAGGTAGATGAAACGTCTATAAGCTCTACTGGAGCATTGAGTTTTAGTGCTATATCAAATTTCTCGGTGCCGGATACTTTCTCTGGTAATGACTTTGTAATTATTGGCAGGAGCTCAAGTAGAAGGGTAGGTTTCGTAGCTTCAATTGGCACTGGCGGCAAGTTTACTTTTAGGTCGAAAGCTTTTCCTCGAATTGCCTGATTCATCTCGCCAACTTCTTCTTCTAGCCGTTCTAGAACTATGCCGGCATGTTCTTTAGTAATTAATACGAATTTGTTTGCTAACTCTGCGAAAGCCTCTTTGCTAAGATTTTGTTTCATAGCCATTTCAAATGTCCTGGAAAGTATTACATGAAGAATGTCTGATGTGCTTTCCTCGCTTCTCTCTAGGAGAAAGCTAAGGGTTTTGTCAGGGATGTTTGTTAGTGAGGCATTTAGGATTTTGATCTTTGTAGAGAGTTTTAGGTCTCTGGTTTCTTTCCAGTCATAGATTGTCTTTCGGCTTTGGATATTGCACTTTCTAGCAGCTTCAGAAACGCTTCCATGGAAGGTCGCTAGCGACTCGAATAATTGTTTAGCATCCTCTTTGGTTAGCAAGTATGCGTATTTCTCTGCCAGATAGCTCACCATATTGCACATCCATCTTTGTACATTCATCTTATCTGTATAGTATACTATACAGTAACCAATATAACCTTATATGGAGTTATTTAAGATTATTGCCTGAGACTACATATTCGGGATATACATGGATTGCAACCAAGGCAGAGAATTCTTAAAGTCCGTGCAAGTTCCGAATAATCTAGAAACGATGTTAAATCAAGGGATTTCAGACATCAAGGATGTCGTGTTCATAGATGCCAAGAAGCCCAATCCTTCGGTTCAATGTCAATTAAGTGCGATTGTGGGCGGCTTTGGAATAGACCTACCACCCTCGGTTAGAATATGCGAAGTGCCTGAAGCAATGTGGAGTGTTAATTTCCCTGATTATAGACACGCTCGAGGAATTTACAGAACTTCTCTTGGAAAGGTTTTTCTGCGTCAAGGCAAATGGTGCCGTAAAACCCTTATTCATGAAGCGTTGCACAGTTTGTCGGTTTTTAATGTCAGAACAGATCTTCATCCATTCCTTTTCCTGAGAGAAGGCATCACCGAATTCTTGACTGGCTTCACAATGTTTAAGCGATATAAAGAATGCTACAATGCTTGGAGACAAAAAACATATCCAGAGTGTCGAATTGCGGACTATGAAAGATATGTGCGTTTATGGTGCGCCTTTTGCAATTTTGTGAGCATTAAGGCTGTTGCTGGAATTTATTTTTGGAAACCACAATCAGACTGGCAAACCTCATACAATGAATTTCTAGATGCGATTCACCAAGCGGGTTATGCGAATTTTCGTGATATCTTTGCTATAGAACCTTCTATATCCTTGGAAGAGGCTTTCATACAAGAATGCATTGACAATCTTGGGCTCCCTTTTAAAAATATTTATGAATCGCGGATCCGAGGTCTTGATTTTAGTACGGTTAGGTGTTGAGGGTATTTGCTCGCTTGGTTCTAATGCCAAAAGTAAGGCTGGAATTTGCTGGCTAGGTTTGTTTTTGTTGTAGGGCATAAATTGTTTCTGCGTGGGTCAGTATCTCTTCTGAGAGTTGTTCTATTTCTGTGTATGTTGCTCTTCCATTGATGACTTTAATCAGTAAGTTCTTGGTGGCGGCTCTTAATTTTGCTTTGAGGTATTCTTTTCTGTTCCAGTCTGCTACTTTTGTGTAGTAGCCTAGTTCTTTGACGATTTCTTTTGCTATTGCTTGGATTTGTTTGTAGTTTTCGAAGAATTTTTCTTTTGAGGCTAGTAAGTCGTAGAAGGCTAGTTCTTGGTCTGTGAGTTCGATTTTTTGTCCTTCTTCCATTTGTTTCTTTAGTTCATGGGCGATTTTTACGAGTTCTTCCATGATTTCTGCGGCGGTTATGATCTTGACATTGTATCTTTCTGTCAAGCTGGTTAACGCTTCATAGAGAGAGCGGTATCTGAATGGGTTAATGTTCATTTTCACGACAAGCTGATCTTTTATTATTTTGGCCAACAGCTCGGCAGCATAATTCTTTTGTACCATTTTTTGGAGGTCAGCGAGAAAGCTTTCATCAAAGATGGAGATTTCAGCTTTTTCTTTTCCCATTAAGGTAAAGATGTCGACGGGTTCTTTGGCGGAGATGCTTTTTGAGATTAGGTCGCTGATTTCGTATTCGAGTTCTCTATTTATTTCTCTGATTCGTGCGGTGGAGTATTTGACAATCATTTTTTTGAGCATTTCGAAGAATATTATGTCTGTTCTTATTTCGTAGGTTTCCGGGTGTGGGCTGGCTAGAGCGTAGAGTTTCTTCAAGGCAACAAAGTTGCGGACAAACTTCTTTTTGGTTTCTTCGTCTTTACCTACTTTTTCATATGCCATGATAGTTAGTGTGGAGAGTTGTTCTGGTGGTAGTTTTTGCCATGGTTTGTAGTCTATTCCTTGGAGGAATGAGATTACTGTTTGGTGTTTTTCTTTTAGGAGTTTGAGGACTTCGTTTATGTTTAGTAGCGTTTCTCTAATGGTATTAAGTGTGTATGTTGCGAGTGATTTTCTAAGGTTGTCGGCTATGCCAATGTAGTCTATGATTAGGCCGCCTGGTTTGTCTTTGTAGACTCGGTTTACTCTTGCTATTGCTTGGACCAATGAGTGGTCTTTCATGGGTTTGTCAAAGTACATGGTGTGCAGGCATGGAGCGTCGAAGCCAGTTAGCCACATGTCGACAACTATTGCCATTTGGGGGTTTGTGTCTGGATTTTTGAAATCATCTGATAATTTTTCGAGTTCTTGTTTGGTTCTTATGTGTGGGCGAAATTCTTGAGGGTCTTTTTGT
>Ga0315312_1000383_pt1 | contig 57478 bp, 61 predicted proteins | sample TDP7_MG_FD_203629 | JGI IMG/M metagenome (GOLD analysis project Ga0315312, IMG submission 203629) | Freshwater sediment microbial communities from Lake Towuti, South Sulawesi, Indonesia - TDP7 | ecosystem: Environmental > Aquatic > Freshwater > Lake > Sediment | place: Indonesia: South Sulawesi... | reverse complement strand
TTGCCCCATCCCCCTTTATCCCCCTTCCCCTAAGGGGAAGGGGGAAGCATTTTTAAAGAGGGACTTCGTCCCTCTAAAACTCCCTACAATATATATCTGGGGGCTTCAACCTCTTTGACTCTCTTACTTTTTGGGGTGTCTAAGAGGGGCGCTAGCCCCTCTTTTTAAAAAACTTTCCCCCTCTCCAAGAATGGAGAGGGGGATACAGGGGGTGAGGTTGATAAACAATTTTAGCCCATTTATAATGAAGCCCCAGAGGTATAGAGCATGAAGGTGGTCTCAATCGTGGGCATGACCGGCGCCGGCAAATCGGAGGTAGCACGGGTATTTGAGGAGAACGGCTTTATCAGGATAAGATTTGGTGACCTCACCGATGAGGGGATGAAAAAGCGGGGGCTTGAGCCAAACGAGGAAAACGAGCGCCTGGTCAGGGAGCTCCTGAGAAAGGAGCACGGCATGGCTGCCTACGCCAAGTTAAATTTACCCCGCATTGAGCAGGCGCAGTCCGATGTGGTCATTGACGGGCTTTATTCCTGGGAGGAGTATATTTATCTCAAGGAGCGCTACGGGGAAGACCTTTATCTAGTGGCAGTATGGTCATCGCCCAAGACAAGGTATGACCGGCTGAGCAGTAGGTCAAGCCGGCGTTTGACGCCAGAAGAAGCTATTAGCCGGGATAGGGCTGAGATGGAAAACACCAATAAGGGTGGACCTATCGCCATGGCTGATTTCACCATAATAAACGAGTCTACCCTGGAAAACTTGATGGTAGAAACAAAAAAGATTGTGGAGATACTGAAACGCCGAAAAGAGTAGCAAGACCCGACACTGATGAATATTTCTTAAAGATAGCCTCAGTGGTGGCGGAACGCTCAACCTGCCGTCGCCATCACGTTGGGGCAGTGGCGGTACGGGACAAACACATCCTGGCTACCGGCTATAATGGTGCTCCCTCTGGGTTTAAGGATTGTCTTGAGCTTGGCTGTCTCCGGGACGAGCTGGGCATACCCTCAGGGACAAGGCAGGAGGTGTGCCGGGGCATCCACGCTGAGCAGAATGTAATTATACAAGCCACTCTTCACGGCGTCAGCCTTGAGGGGAGCACTATCTATTGCACTCATACGCCGTGTGTGCTCTGCGCCAAGATGCTGGTCAATGCCAAGATAAGGCGATATGTCAGCTTTGGCAAGTATGACGATAATTCGTTTATCGACCTGTTCCGCGAAGCTGGCATAAAACTTGACATAAAGAAAAGACCCCCCTCTCAGATAGGCTATCTGGACTAACCATTATTTATTAACCTCATCCCCTCTTTACCCTAAAAAATCTGTGATTTTTCAGGGAACCCGAATTTCTTGTGGTAACCTCACCCCCTGTATCCCCCTCTCCTTGTCAAGGAGAGGGGGAGGATAGTAAAAAGAGGGGCGTTAGCCCCTCTTAAACGCCCTAAATCATGGAGGGTTTTAGGGAGGCGAAGCCTCCCTTGTAAAAAATATCCCCCCTTCCCTTATTAAGGGAAGGGGGTCAGGGGGATGGGTTGCTAAACGACATCTAGCCATCTGGCTTGACATTCGTGGTAAAATTGATTACGCCTATTTTGAGGCTGATGTAATGCCAGCACCACGTGTCAAGGTGATTGTCAACCCGGTGGCGGGAGCTTATTCCACGCGCCGCAAGTGGCCCATTATCAGCCGACTGTTGAAGCACATTGGTCTCTCATTTGACTTCCAGTACACCGAGGGGGTGGGGCATGCCATTGAGCTAGCCCGGGCAGCCGCCAGTGACGGTTACCAATACTTGGTGGCGGTTGGTGGGGATGGGACGGTGAATGAGGTCGCCAACGGCATACTCCACTCCACCGCCGCCACCAAAACCGCCCTTGGCATAATAAGCACCGGCACTGGCAGCGATTTTATCCGCTCGGTTGGTATCCCCAGAGACTTTCCCTCAGCTTGCTCCGCCCTGACCAGTTCCAGAAGGTTATCTATTGACGTTGGTGTTGTTGAATACCAGAGTAAGGGGAAGACCTTACAGCGCTTCTTTGTCAATGGTGCCGGCGTCGGCTTTGACGCTACGGTGGTGGAGAAAACCGAGCGTCTGCCCAAGTACTTTGGTGGTACTGTTCCTTATCTGGCTGGGGTGGTAAGGGCTCTACTTAGTTATAAAAACAAATCGGTTACGGTGAGTGTAGCCGATGAAGTGATGAGCGGGCGGGTGTTAAATGTGGTGGTGGCTAACGGCGGTTACCTTGGTGGCGGAATGCATATTGCCCCCCAAGCTGAGCTCGGCGATAGTTTGCTTGATGTGGTAATGGTGGGGGATTTGGGCAAGCTGGAACTACTAAAGGAATTGCCTACAGTATATAAAGGGACTCATATTAACCATCCCAAGGTCAGGATGGTAAAGACAAGGCGTATCAGTGTTAAATCCCCGGAGCCAATGTTAGTCCACGCCGATGGTGAACTACTGGGGGAAAGCCCAGCCTCTTTCTGGGTGATGCCGGCAGCCTTGAGCATTGTAGTGTAGTAGTATATTATCAATCTATATTCTCCCCTTGATAGATACCCTGATAGCCTTTCGTCTTCTGGCCCAACCTCAGGAAAATAAGCTGGACAATCCTGGCGTTTCTCTGCAAGCGAAACCCCTGGGGATTATACACCACCATCAGGGATTGGGAGCGCCCGGAGTAGCCAGCGTCCCATACTGCCGTGCCCACGCTAACACCGCAGCGGAGCAGGCTTGAGCGGGGTCTGGCTAGCGCCATAATATTCTTGGGCAGGTGGACAATCTCATTGTAGGTAATAATATAGGCGCCGGGCATAAGGTCAATAAACCCCATCCCATCAAAGACCAGCGGCGCCAGCTCAGGCACTAGCCTCTGGCTGTTTTGAACGGCTATCCTGCCTGATGACTGGAGTAAGGCAATCTCACGCAGGGTAAGGTCAATGCCATTGGGCTGGAGTTGCTCCTCAAGATTGGTATAGCCTTCGATTAGTGGGGGCGTTTTCTTAAGCAATCGGTGAATTTCCGTCTTGGATAAGATGGCAGCCATTTCTACTACTTTTCAGTAAACATTTATAGGTTGTCTATCAACCTCCCCCCTCTCTCACTTCACTCCCCCTTCCCTTATTAAGGGAAGGGGGGTCAGGGGGATAGGTTGCTAAACACCCTCATTTTAGCATATGCCTAGACTAAATAGGAATTGACAAAACAGGTAGAAGCCTTATAATTCAGCCAACCTCGGTGAAGGAGGAAGTCATGGTAGTAAGAATAGTTACCGATAGCAGTGCTGACCTGCCCAGCCAGTTAGTTAAGGAGTTGGGGATTAGTGTCGTGCCCATATATGTTCGTTTTGGCGAAGAGGTCTACCGTGACCGGGTGGACATTTCTGAGGATGAGTTTTACCAAAGGCTGGAAAAGACCACAGTTCATCCCAGCACCGTCCAGCCCGGACCACAAGATTTTCTTGGGGTCTACCGGAAACTATCAAAAGGCGCTGACGGTATTGTTTCCATCCATATCTCGGCTAAACTGAGTGGCACCTGTAACTCAGCACTGATGGCTAAGGAAATGGTGCAAACTGGGTGCCCTATTGAGGTAATTGATTCACAAGCAGTGAGCATGGGGCTGGGCTTGATAGCTATAGTTGCTGCCACTATGGCTAAGAAGGGGGAAAGTTTAGACAAGATTGTGAAAGAGGTAAAACAGACTATTCCTAGGGTACATTTCCTGGCGCTGTTTGATACCCTGAAATACCTTCTTCTTGGTGGGCGTATTGGTAAGGCAAAGGCACTCCTGGGCTCAATATTAAATGTGAAACCCATGCTATCGCTAAAGGAGGGGGAGGTGGTGCCCGCCGGTCAAGCCCGCACCCGGGCTAAGGGCATAGATAAGCTATTTGAATTTGGGCAAAATGCGGTAAATATTCAGGATTTAGCTATAGTGCATAGTACTACCCCTGATGAGGCGCAGAATCTGGCTGAGCGCATGGGTTCAGTATTTGACCGGAAGCGGATAAAAATAGCCAGGGTAGGACCGGCGCTCGGGGTGCATATGGGTCCGGGGGCACTGATTGTAGCCACTAGAGAGCTGTAGCTGAGGAATAATAAAAGTAGCAGCGGGTGGATTTGAACCATCGCTCACCTGAACCTTATATCTAAGCCAGCAGAATAGTGCCGCCAACTGCGGCCAGTATCCCGATGATAACCGTTGGTCCGAAGGCTTCAATCTTCCGATTAAAGAGAAAAGATAGGACGAGCAGAAAGAGAGGGCTGAGGGAGAAAACCGGCTGCACCACACTGGCTGCCCCTATGCTCAGGGCGACGTAACGCAGGAGTTGTGCCGTGGCACTGAATAAGCCAGCTATGCAGAAAAAGAACAACGCCGCTCCTTTGGTACTGCGGAGGTTAGCTCGGCCGCTCTCACTCAACATATTGCTGCTCAGTATCACAGTCGCTCCGGCATAGGAGACAAATGCCCCGGCTATTGGTGAGCCGGAATCGCCGAGCCCGATTTTTATGAATATCGGGCTAATTCCCCAGGATATGCCCACGAGAAGACCCGTCAGCCAGACTTTGCCTGTTACTGTAGAAATATTCTTCAGGTCGTTCTCCTTACGGTTGATGGTGGTGATAAACAGCCCGCCGAGGATGAGGAACACACCTAGAGCCAGCCTCCAGCTAAACGGCTCACTCAGCACCGTGATGCCCAGAATCACTGAGACAAGGGGGGTAAACCGGTTGATTACTGAGGCAAGATTTGCCCCGACCATCCTTACCAGACGATAGTTGAACGAGCGCCCGATGACAAAATGAGTTATGCCGGCTGCTATCAGCCACGCATACGCTTGCCATGAAAAACTGGCAATGCTTCCTAGCTCTCCCATGGTGGCCAGAATAAGAAGGAAAAAGGGCACTGAGAGCGGGACTGAAATTAGGGCGCCAACAGCCGGATCGGCGACTTTTAACACACCCCGGCGAGTAAAGATTCCATTAATGGCAAAGGATAACGCACCCAAGACAGCCAGCAGCACAGTAGTGGTCATGAAGGCTTCCTTCCGTCACATCTATACTTGATGCCATAGTTCTGTATCATAGCGATTTATTTTGAGAAAAACAAGTTCGTTTTGACAAACATCAGCTCTAAGCCAGCAGAATAGTGCCGCCAACTGCGGCCAGTATCCCGATGATAACCATTGGTCCGAAGGCTTCAATCTTCCGGTTAAAGAAAAAAGATAGGGCGAGCAAGAAGAGAGGATTGAGGGAAATAACCGGCTGCACCACGCTGGCTGCCCCTATGCTCAGGGCGACGTAACGCAGGAGTTGTGCCGTAGCGCTGAGTGAGCCGGCTATGCAGAAAAAGAGCAATGCCATTCCCTTGGTACTGCGGAGGCTGGTTCGGCCGCTAGCGCTCCACAGGCTGGTGCTCAATACCGCAGTCGCTGCGACAAAGGAGACAAATGCCCCGGCCATAGGTGAGCCGGAATCACCGAGCCCGATTTTTATGAATATCGGGCTAATTCCCCAGGATATGCCCACGAGAAGACCCGTCAGCCAAGCCTTACCTGTTACTGCAGAAATATTCTTCAGGTCGTTCTTTCTAGGGTTGATGGTGGTGGCTAACATCCCACCGATGATGAGGAACACACCCAGAGCCAGCCTCCAGCTAAGCGGCTCACTCAGCACCGTGATGCCCAGAATTACTGAGACAAGGGGGCTAAATTGGTTAATTACCGAGGCAAGATTTGCCCCGACCATCCTTACCAGACGATAGTTGAACGAGCGCCCGACGGCAAAATTAGCTATGCCGGCTGCTGCCAGCCACGCATACGCTTGCCATGAAAAACTGGCAATGCTTCCTAGCTCTCTCATGGTGGCCAGAATAAGAAAGAAAAAGGGCACTCCAAGCGGTACCGAAATTAGGGCGCCAACAGCCGGGTCGGCGACTTTTAACACACCCCGGCGAGTGAAAATCGCATTCAAGGCAAAGGCTAGCGCACTCAGGATACCAAGCAGTACAGGAGTAGTCATGAAAGTTCCTTTCTGTCATATTGATGCTTGATGGCATATTTTGGTGAATTGTTCATTATTTCAGAGGTGCAACTCTATAATATCGCCATCCTGCATGAGATGGTCTCTTTTCACCATTATCCCGTCGTGCTTCCCTGAGCCCCACAGCCGGGCGTATTTTAGCTTATCCCGGAAGTCTTTGTGGACTTCTGCCGCTGCATCCTCCAGCGTGCTCCCCCTTTTTATGACAATTGGGTCAGTAAAAACAGGCTTCTTCCCCGGAGCCTTGGTATATACCCGAATAATATCAAGAAGTTGATAGAGCTTAAGCTTTAGCTCTTCCAAGCCTGTGCCGTGTTTGGCGGAGATGGTGATAATTGGAAATTGCCCTCCATATTTATTCTGCAAGGCAGTGAAATTGGTTTGGGCATTATCCAGGTCGAGCTTGTTGCCCACAATTAGTGCCTTCTTATGCCAGGTAATAAGCTCAGAATCCTCCCTAGCCCCGCCGTCACCAATTACTATTCTCATCTTCTCCAGTTGTCTAATAATAGCCTCTATCTGCTCTTGTGGGGCACCAGACAAGTCCACCATAACCAGCAGGGCATCAGCCCGTCTCAGCAGGGGTGGTAGCCAGAAGTGGGTGGACTGCGGGGCTAAGGGTGGGGTATCAATCAACTGTATCTTTATATTCTCAAACTCCATCATCCCTGGGGTGGCGCTGTGGGTGGTAAAGGGATATTCGGCTACGGTTGGAGAGGCATTGGTGATGGTGGAAACAAGCTGAGATTTGCCCGAATTGGGTAGTCCAATTACCGCTACCTGGGCTGCTCCCTCCTTGGGTATAACCGTTGACGTCCGCTTGGTAGCTAACTTTTTTTCTGACGCCTCGGTCAGCTTGGCAATCTTGGCTCTTAGCTTAGCCCGGAGGTGGTCAGTCCCCTTGTGCTTGGGCATAATTGCCAGCATCTCCTCAAGGGCAGCTATCTTTTCCGGGATAGTCTTAGCCAGGCGGAAATTTCTTTCGGCTTCAAGGTATTGGGGTGGTAGGTTAGCCGGCATTTCTCCTCCGTATCATAGATATTCCTTTATCTTCCTGGCGAGGCTCCTGGTCATGCCTCTGGCGGCAGCTAGCTCTTCGACCGGCGCTTCCTTTATGGCTCTAACTGAGCCGAACTGGCGTAAAAGAGCTCGCTTGCGCCTAGGTCCAACGCCAGGGATATTATCAAGGACTGAGGCAAATGCTTCTCTTTTACGCACCCTCTGGTGATAGCCCAGGGCAAAGCGGTGTGCCTCATCCCTGAGGCGCTGAAGTAACTGAAGACCGGGGGAGGAGTGGGGTAGAATGATAGGCTCTGACCTCCGGGGAACAAAAATCTCCTCGTTCTCCTTGGCTAGACTGGCAATGGGCACGGAGCTAGCCCCGACTTCATCTATTGCCTCCCGGGCGGCGTTAAGCTGCCCCTTCCCACCGTCAATGAGAACAAGGTCAGGCAGGATTGCCCAGGTATCTGAGGCATCAGCCGCCCGCTTAAACCTTCGCCGGAGCACCTCCTGAAGCATGGCATAGTCGTTGGTGGCGGAAACAGTCTTAATCTTGAACCGTCGGTAGTGAGCTGGCTTTGGTTTTCCCTTATCAAAGACCACCATGCTGCCCACCGCTGCCGTCCCCTGGATATCGGAGATGTCGTAGCCTTCAATGCGCGACGGCAGGCGGGGAAGGGCAAGTTCCCTTTTTATCTCATCTAACGCTGTTGATAGTGCTGTCGGCGAGGCTAGCTGCTTAATCCTCAGTTGCTCCAGTCCTTGGGCCGCGTTCTCAGCGACAATGTCCAGCAATTGCTTTTTATTCCCACGGCGTGGCACCTGAATACTGACCTTACCCCCTCTTTTACCCTGAAGCCAACTCTGGATAGTTGCCATATCCTCCACCGGGTGCTGGAGCAATAGTAGCGGAGGGATATGGGGGCTGGAGGCGTAAAACTGCTTGATAAAACTGGTCATGACCTGGACTGGCTCTTCATACCGGGTTCCCTGTAGTAGAAAGCTCTCCCGGCCAATCAGCTTACCCCCGCGGATAAAGAAGACCTGGACATAAGCCTGGTCTCTGTCCTGGGCGAAGGCGATAACATCCTGTTCCCCCTTCACCGTAGTGGCGATTCTTTGCCCTTCAACCACCCGGTCAATAGCCTGGAGTTGGTCTCTGAGTCTGGCGGCGGTTTCAAAGTCCAAAGCTTCAGCCGCCTTATTCATCCTGCTCTCAAGCTGCTGAGCCACCCTCTCCTGCTTCCCCTCAAGGAAGAGGATTACCTGTTTTATCACCTCGGCGTATTCCTCCCGGCTCACCACGCCAATGCAGGGGGCAAGGCAACGCCCGATATGATACTCAAGGCAGGCTCGGCGGTCAGTGCCGGTGATAGTTCTAGAGCAGGAGCGGAAGGGGAAAATCCCTTTTATCAGCTTCAGCGTCTGACGCACCGACCTGGCGCTGGCAAAGGGACCAAAGTAACGCCCCTCATCCTCCTCCAGGCGCCGGGTGACAAAAACCCTGGGCCAGTCCGCACTCAGGTCTATCTTGAGGTAGGGGAAGGTCTTATCATCCTTAAGCCGGACATTGTAGCGGGGGTGGTACCTCTTTATCAGGTTTAGCTCAAGGATGAGAGCCTCCTGCTCGGAGCCGGTAACGAAGTAGTCAAGGTCATTAACCTGGCTTACCATCCGCTGCAGTTTTGGGTTCTGCCCAGCACCAAAGTATGAGCCGACACGGTGGCGGAGGCTGGCTGCCTTGCCAACATACAGGATATTGTCCTCGGCGTCTTTAAACAGGTAGACGCCGGGGCTACTTGGCAGTCCCCGTACTTGTTCGGCTAGACTTGACACCATACAAAATTATTTTACCATAGCCCACGGAGAGGACAAAATGCCTAAAGGGATTATTTATTAGCCCCATCCCCCTGACCCCCTTCCCTTATTAAGGGAAGGGGGAGTAGTTTTAAGAGGGAGGCTTCGCCCCCCTCTTTTTTATTTCTCTCCTTTGAAAGAGGTCAACTTAACGGGGTGTTTAAGAGGGGCGTTAGCCCCTCTTTTTTAAAAACCTTCCCCCTCTCCTAGAAGGAGAGGGGGATACAGGGGGTGAGGTACAGAAAGATGAGCAAAGTCCCCAAGGGTGGGAGGGTGGGAAAAAAGAGATAAGCTTAAGGGGAGTGGGGGCTGATTTTTCTTTTTAGTTATGTTAAAATACATAAAATCACCTAGTAGTGAGGGAGAGCGGTGAAAGAAGCTATTGATAAGTTTTTAAACTATCTGGTTGTGGAAAAGGGCTTTTCCGAGAACACCAAACTTGCCTACCAGAACGACCTGCACCAACTGGCTAGCTTTGTTGAGGAGGAGGCGGCTAAACGTGGTACTATTCCCCCGTGGGCGGCTTTTGACCGCGATTCCATGCTGCGCTACCTCCTTGAGCTTAAGGAGAGAAGATATGCTGCCACCACCATCGCCCGCAAGGTGGCGGCGGTCAAGTCCTTCTATAGCTTTCTGGTGGCTGAGGGTATTTTGCGGGATAACCCAACGCGGGATTTGCCCTCACCTAAGGTGGGAAGGTCACTGCCCCGACCAATCTCAATCGCTCAGGCTCGCCTACTAATAGAACAACCGTCCAAGCTGTCAACGCCAGAAGCCAAGCGGGACAGGGCGATGCTTGAGCTCCTTTACGCCAGCGGTATGAGGGTGAGCGAACTGGTAGCCCTGGACCTGGCTGATATAGATATTGAGGGTGGTTATGTGCGATGCTTCGGCAAAGGGCATAAGGAGCGGCTCATCCCTATTTACCGGCAGGCAGCTTTGGTATTAAAGGAGTACTTAACCGAGGCGCGCCCCCGTCTGGTGCGCGGTAGCGAGGAGAAGGCTTTGTTTCTCAATCGTCGTGGTGAGAGGCTGACCAGACAGGGACTCTGGCAAATATTGAAGGGTTATGCTAAGGAAGCTGGTCTGGAGGCTCAGGTTACCCCCCACACCCTAAGACACAGCTTTGCTACCCATATGCTGAGTGGAGGGGCTGACCTGCGCTCGGTTCAGGAACTCTTGGGTCACGCCAACATCTCAACCACCCAGGTTTACACCCATCTTACCACTGACCATATTCGGCGCGCTTATGAGAAATCTCACCCACGGGCTAAGTAGGAGGTTTTAGATGTCGCGTAAATCACGCCATCGTGGCAGACACTTGTCCCGGAGTAAGAGGAGAAAATTCAGGAAGGGCTTTTCTGTCCCGGCTCAGCCAGCGGCAGCGGCTCAAAGGTATGAACCCACGCCTCGGGCTGAGATGGTTGTTCCCGTGGCAAAGGCACCACCCCCCCGGGCTACAGTTACCTTAGCTCAGCCCATCAATATAGCTGCTGAACTGCGGATGATTGGTATTCTTGCCGGGATAATACTGGTTATTCTTATTGTTTTAGCCTTTATTTTGCCCTAGCCTTATCCTGGCAGTAGGTGCCTATCATGGATTTTGAAGTCGCCAGGGCTGAGTTGATTGAGCAACTGAGCACCGAGATTAAAGACAAGCGGGTATTAGAGGCAATGCGCACTATCCCCAGGGAACTTTTTGTGCCTCAGGAAAGTCGGCACTTGGCCTATGAAGATAGACCGCTTCCTATCGGCTATAATCAAACAATCTCTCAGCCTTTCATCATTGCCCTTATGACCGAGGCTTTGGCGCTTAAAGGCGATGAGAAGGTTCTGGAGATAGGTACTGGCAGTGGATACCAGGCAGCTATTCTGGCTAAGTTAGCCCGCCGTGTCGTTACCACAGAGCGTGTGAAGCCCCTAGCCGAGGCAGCCAGGAAGGTGCTGGATAGTCTGGGATTTACCAATATCGAGGTGTATGTGGCCGAGGAGACACTGGGCTGGCAGAGGGGAGCCCCTTATGATGCGATAATGGTTACCGCGGCTGCTCCCGTGGTACCGCCTGACCTATTAGCCCAGCTAAAGATTAGGGGGCGGATGGTAATTCCAGTTGGCTCTCGCTACGTGCAGGAGTTATGCAAAATTACCAGAGGCAGGAAGAAGAATGTGGTTCAGAATTTAGGCGGTTGCCGCTTTGTTTCCCTTATTGGTAAGGGAGCCTGGGAAAAGGAGGCTTGATGGAGGTTCTGGAGACAATCAAAACCAGGAGAAGTATTCGTAAGTATAAGTCTACCCCGGTGGCTGACAAGGATGTAGAGCTTGTTTTAGAAGCTGCCCGCTGGGCGCCATCCTGGGCTAATACCCAGTGCTGGCGATTTGTTGTGGTGAAGGATAGTAAGATAAAGAGCAAGCTTGCCGATACGCTAATTGCGGTATTATCAGACAGACCTAATCGGGCTACCGAGGCTATTAGACAGACACCGGTGGTGATTGTCGCCTGTGCTGAGCTGGGGAGGTCGGGGTATTCTGTTCGAGAGCTAGGAAAGCCGGTTACCGATAAGGGAGACTGGTACATGTTTGATGTGGCACTGGCGATGCAGAACCTGACACTGGCTGCTCATTCCCTGGGTCTGGGGACGGTGCATGTTGGCGCTTTTGATGCTAAAAAGGTAGCCACTATCCTTGGGGTACCGGAAGGTTTTCGTGTCGTTTCAATGACCCCCCTAGGCTACCCCGACGAGGAGCCGCCGCTCAGACCAAGGAAAGAGCTTTCTGAAATTGTTTTCTATGATAAGTACGGGCTTAGATAGTGAGACTTATATCACACCATTATTGTTCAGCTAATCTTGGGCAAACTTGCCCCGTCTACCAACCACGAGTATAATACCATCGTGGAAAATCTAGAGAGTATAAACGGGCTCCCAGAAAAATCTAAGATTTTTCTGGGTGGAAGGGTGATTAGATGCAACAATTTGGATTGGATAACATTCGCAATGTCGTTTTACTATCCCACAGTGGTGCCGGCAAGACCTCAGCCTCGGAAGCAATACTATTTAACGCCAGAGCCATTACCCGATTGGGCAAGGTTACGGATGGGACTACCACCTCAGATTATGAGCCTGATGAGATAAAGCGCCAGATTAGTATAAACCTGTCTATTCTGCCCTGCCAGTGGAAGGGGGTAAAGGTTAACCTTATTGATACCCCTGGTTATTCTGACTTTGTCGGCGAGGTCAGGGCGGCAATGCGGGTGGCGGAAGGGGCAGTAATTGTCGTCTGCGCTGCCTCCGGTGTTGAGGTCGGCACAGAGCAGGTGTGGTCATACTGCGAGGAGGCTAAACTGCCTCGGCTTATCTTTATCAACAAGATGGACAGAGAGAATGCTGACTTCTATCGGACTTTAGAGCAGCTTCGGTCTAAGTTTGGCTCAAGATGCCTGCCGCTGCAGCTACCGATAGGTGCCCAGGATAGTTTTGAGGGAATGGTTGACCTGCTGACAATGAAAACCGGCTCTGAGGCAAAGGAGGTTCCCTCCTCCCTTCAAACCAAGGTCAATTCCTTTCATGAGAAACTGGTAGAGGCAGTGGCTGAGCTTGATGACAAGCTTATAGAGAAGTATCTGGAGGGTGGAGAGTTCAGCCTGGAGGAGCTGGGTGGTGGCTTACGACAGGCAGTACTAGACGGCAAGATTGTACCCGTTCTAACTGGCTCGGCAATGAAGAACATAGGTTTTCCCTCGCTTCTGGATGCCGTGAATAGTTATCTGCCCTCTCCTAAAGAGCGAGAGGTGGTAATTATTACTGATTCAACCAGTGAGAGGCTCAAGCCAGCTCAGGATGGTCCACTGGCAGCTATGGTATTTAAGACCAGTGCCGACCCATATGTTGGTAAGCTCACCTACTTCCGTGTTTTCTCCGGCACTATTAGTAGCAACTCTCAGGTGTGGAATGCCAGCCGTGGTGGTGCTGAGCGTGTCGGTCAGCTATTTATACTCCGGGGCAAGAACCAAGAACCAGTACCCGAGCTTGGTGCCGGAGACATCGGGGCGGTAGCCAAGTTGACCGCCACCAGCACCGGGGATACATTATGTAGCCAGGGTAAGCCGGTGAAGATCACCCCGATAGAATTCCCTGAGCCAGCTTTTAGCCTGGCGGTGCATCCTGTAGCCAAGACAGATGTTGATAAGCTGGGAACAGCACTATCCAGACTGGCTGAGGAAGACCCCACCCTTCAGGTGCGCCGTGATGCTGATACCAGTGAGATAATCCTGTCCGGGATTGGCGAGTCCCAGCTTGAGGTAGTAGCCGAAAAGATGATGCGCAAATTTGGCGTCGGGGTGAGGCTGGAAACGCCAAAAGTCCCCTATAAGGAGACAATCACCGTGCCCACCAAGGCTGAGTATAAGCACAAAAAACAGACAGGGGGGCACGGTCAATATGGACATGTCCTGCTTGAGCTTGAGCCTTTACCCCGCGGCACTGGCACTGAGTTTGCTGACAAGGTGGTGGGCGGCGCCATACCGAGGAACTATATCCCCGCCGTGGAAAAGGGGGTTAACGAAGCGTTCAAGGAAGGGGTTTTGGCTCGCTACCCGGTTACTGATATAAGGGCAACAGTCTACGATGGTAGCTTTCACCCGGTTGATTCCTCAGATATATGCTTTAAGATTGCCGGGGCGGGGGCGTTTAAGAAGGGGTTGTCCCAGGGACAACCGGTCTTGCTTGAGCCGATAATGAATATCAAGGTTACTGTCCCTGAGGACTTCACCGGTGATATTATTGGTGACCTTAACACCAAGCGGGCGAGGATGCAGGGGATGAGCCCTGAGGGCGGGGTCAATGTTATTGAGGCTCAGGTGCCGCTGGCTGAGATTCTGCGCTATGCCATAGACTTAAAATCAATAACCCAGGGCAGGGGCAGCTATAAGGCGGAGTTTAGCCACTACGAAGAGGTGCCACCTCACATCGTCCCGAAGATTATTGCCGAAAGGCAGGCGGAGAAGACTGCAAAGGGCTAACTCTACCCCTTTGCCTCATACAGACCGCTAATAGTATCTGGTTTACCCCACGAGAAGTTCCTTGAGCTTATTGGTAAAGGGGGGTATCACCTTTTTCCAGTCACCGACCACGCCGAAGCGGGCTTCCCTGAAGATGTTTGCCTCAGGGTCTTTGTTTATAGCGACTATGGTCTTAGAACCAGAGCAACCGGACATATGCTGGCTGGAACCAGAGAGGGCTACGGCGATGTAGAGGTCAGGGGTAACAATCTTTCCCGTTAGTCCAATTTGTGCCCCGGCTGGTACCCACTCATTATCGCAGGGAGGGCGGGTAGCTCCCACCGCCCCCTTGAGCAGCCTCGCCAGTTCTTCTAGCTGCTTGAAACCTTCAGCACTGCCAATGCCCCTACCTCCGCCCACCACCACCTTAGCCTCCTCAAGCCTTATCCCTTCTAACTTTTCTGGCACCTTCTCAATCACCCTGGTTCTTATTGCCGAGGGGTCAAGACCAGCGTCAATGGTGATTATCTCTCCCTTCCTTGACGGGTCTCGCTCAAGTGCCGTCATTGCCTTGGCTCTAACCGTAGCTATTTGGGGAAAGGAGTTAGAGACAAAGACGGCTTGGGCATTCCCCCCGTAGACAGGCTTGGTCTGCAACATTAGCTTTGACTGGGGGTCAATAGCTAGCTCCAGGCAGCCCAAAGAGGCAACGGTGTTTAGCCTGAAGGCTAGCCTCGGGGCTAGGTCACGACCGATAGCAGTCTGTCCCATAATGAGGATCTGGGGCATTACTTGCTTAACTACCTTTTTCATAACCAGTACATAGGAATCGGTTTGATAGTCCTTGAGCAATGGGTCATCAACAACATAGACCTTATCGGCGCCAAAGGCAATTGCTTCCTGAGCCAAGCCGCTTATACCGCTGCCGACCAGCACTGCCGATAGCTCCTGCCCAAGGTCACTGGCCAGCTTTCTACCACCGCCCAGTAACTCGGTGGCGATTGACGCCAGCTTTCCCCCTGACACCTCACAAAAAGTCATAACACCTTTATATTCAGCCATAGCTCTATCTCCTTACAATACCTTGACTTCCCTTAGCTTTAGGGCTAGATTAGCCGCTGCCTCCTCGGGGTTTTCCCCGGCGATAATCTCGCACTTTCCTTCACGAACTGGCTGGAATAGCTTGAGCAGCTTGGTGCGCCTGCCAGCAGCCCCAACCTGGGATGGCTCTACCCCGATGTCAGCCGGTTTCCAGACAACCGCCTCCTTCTTTTTAGCCGCCATAATCCCCTTTATCGTAGGGTAGCGGGGCTCACCAATCTCATTGCTTACCGTTATTAAAGCCGGCAGTGATACCTCAATCACCTCGTAGCCCTCATCGGTCATCCGCTCCACCCTTGCCTTGCCATCGCTGACATCTATCTTCTTGGCTAGGGTTACACTGGGTAGCCCCAGTATCTCGGCAATGCCTGAGCCTACCTGTCCCGCATTCCAATCAGAAGCCTCCCTGCCGCAGAAGATGATGTCACAACTGCCGAGCTTCTTGATGGTCATCGCCAAGGCATAGGCGGTTGACCAGCTATCACCCCCATCAAAGGCTTCATCCTCAAGCAGGATAAGCTCATCAGCCCCCATAGCCAGCGGCTTTTTAACGATGTCCCGGAGCTGGTTTGTTCCCAGGCTTATAGCGGTGACTTTACCCCCTTTGGCATCCTTGATTCTTAATGCTGCCTCTACGGCATATTCGGCATACGGGTCAACAACTGGGGATACACCTGGGGGTGGCACCACCTTATTGGTGGCAGCATCAATCTTAAAGCTGGCTGGCGGTGCCTCAGGGTCAGTCACCTGCTTGATGCAAACAACCATATTCATAGTGCCTAATTCCTCCTGTCTACTGTTAAAAACCCAATTGGTTAGTTTAGCAGCGAGGCAATTTTGTGTCAAGTTAAACCTAGTTAGTGAGGCTCACCACCCGCTCTATACCACTCAAGTCAGCCATGACCTCTGTTTTACCATTGGGGAAGAGGGTATTAAGCAAGGTGGTTACCGCTCTTGCCTGCCCCTGCCCGATCTCCAGAAGCAAAGAGCCGCCGGGTTGCAACTTGCCACCTACCTTGCGGCATAGCTGGCGTATTTTCCATAGCCCGTCTGAGCCGCCGTCTAGCGCCAGCCGCGGCTCGAACCTCACGCCGGCTAACTCTGACCCTCTGACATAGGGGAGATTGGCGATTATCAGGTCAACCGGCTCAGGCAGAGGGTCAAGCATATCGCCGTGGAGGAGATAGACCCTGTCTATTACCCCATGTGTTTGGCAGTTAATCAGGGCAACTTTAAGGGCTGGGGCTGATATATCGGTAGCATAAATCTTTGCCTCTGGTAGACTAAGCGCCAGGCTGATGGCAATAGCCCCACAGCCGGTGCCACTCTCGGCTATAGTGGATAAGGGGTGATTTTGAGCTAGACTGATGGCTTTTTCCACCAGTAACTCGCTTTCCGGGCGGGGGATGAGGACGTTGGGGTCAACATAGAAATCAAGACCATAGAACTCAGAGTGCCCGGTTATATAGGCGGTAGGTTCGCCATTTAGGCGGCGCTTAACGAGTTGCCAGAAGGCTTCCTCTTGCTTGGGGCTTAACTTGCGGTCAAGGTCTAGATATAACTGGGTTCGGCTTATTCCTAAGACATGCCTTAATAGTAGCTCGCACTCTAGAGGGGTATCCTCAATATTTTTTTGGGTAAGAATGCCCCGGGCGTGGCTAAGAGCCTGTTTTAGGCTCACACCAGTTGCCTTTCTAGCTGCTTTGCCTGGTCGGTGGTGGTTAAGGTGTCAACTAACTCGTCAAGCTCCCCACCCAGGATTCGAGGAAGGTTGTGGAGGGTTAGACCAATGCGGTGGTCGGTAATGCGGTCTTGGGGGAAGTTGTAGGTCCTTATCTTTTCGGCACGCTCGCCGGTGCCTACCTGCAAGCGGCGCTGTTTGGTTATCTCTTCTTCCTGCTTGCGTCGCTCTAAATCAAGAAGTCGGGCTCGAAGCACAGACATCGCCTTCCTTCTGTTTTTTAGCTGTGAGCGCTCATCCTGGCAGGTGGTCACTATTCCGGTAGGCAGGTGGGTGATGCGGACAGCAGTGGCTACCTTATTTACATTCTGCCCTCCCGCCCCACGGCTGTGATAGAAATCAATCCTAAGCTCGTTAGGATTGAGCGCCACCTCTACTTCATCGGCTTGGGGGAGAACGGCTACCGTAGCCGTTGAGGTATGAATTCTGCCTGAGGATTCAGTGGCGGGCACTCGCTGTACCCGATGCACCCCCCGCTCATACTTCAGTCGGCTGAAGGCACCCTTACCCTTTATCTCAAATATAATCTCCTTAAAGCCGCCTATACCACTCTCATTACTATCAATAATGTCTACCTCCCAACCTTTAGATTGGGCATACCTGGTGTACATGCGAAAGAGGTCGGCGGCAAACAGACTGGCTTCATCGCCACCAGTCCCAGCCCGAATTTCCATTATGATATCCCTTTCATTACTGGCATCCTTGGGTATGAGGGCGAGCTTTAGCTCATGAAGTTGGCGGTCTAGTTTTGTCTCCAGGTTTTCTATCTCCTGCTTGACTAAGGCGCTCATCTCTTCATCAAGCTTGGTGACTAGCATTGCCCTTGTCTTCTCTAGCTCCCTCGAGGTTGCCTGGTACTGTCTATATTTAGTTACCAGCTCCTCAATGCTCGCCTTCTCCTGAGCCAATGCCTGCAACTTTCTGGGGTCAGTGGCTATCTCAGGTCTAGACATTTGCTGGTCTAGCTCTTGATAATGGCGCTCTATTTGCTCTAACTTGTCCCACATAGTTTTATTCCTACAAAAAATTATAACACAGGCATAGCTAGCTCTCAAACTTGGGGTTAGCTCTGCCCCTCACCCCCTTAATTCTTAAGAACCCTATCCCCTTTATCCCCTTCCCCTTGTCAAGGGGAAGGGGAAGATTTTCTTCCGAAGAGGGACTTCGTCCCTCTTAAACTCCCTATAGTGTATTTGGGGCTGACGCTCCTCTTAAACTCCCTAATAAAGCGGGGGGTGGAGGCTAGAGAGTCTTAAAGGGGTGAAACCCCTGTAGGGTGGGTGGGAAGCAAGAGATGAGTCAAAAACAGGGAGGGGATGGGGTAATAACTGGCTCCCCGAGCTGGATTCGAACCAACAACCTAGCGGTTAACAGCCGCCCGCTCTACCGTTGAGCTATCGGGGAGCGGCTAGAAGCGTCAACACTATTACAGAAGTCTAAGTCAGAGGACAGTTTTAGGTAGATGCTGGAGTTTCACCCGGGTGCAGCTTCTTCCATTTATTAAGCAATTGCTCCCGGCTTTCCTTATGGTCTGGGTCAGGTACGCAGCAATCCACCGGGCAGACTTCAACACACTTCGGTGATTCAAAATTGCCGACACACTCGGTACACTTATCGGGGGCAATTACATAGATTTCCTTTCCTTCAGAGATTGCCTCGTTTCCACACTCTGGTTCACAGGCGCCGCAACTAATACACTCTTCAGTAATCTTGTATGCCATTTAACTAACCTCCTGACTATGGCTTATTTTATCATTTGCCTTATTCAGTTTCCACCCCACCCATTATTATAGATTAAGTCTAAGGCTTCACTTAGTCAAGGGGGTTACTCAAATATTTTAGTCCCTAACCTTACCATGTTCGCCCCTTCCTCAAGGGCAACCCGGTAAGAATTGGTCATCCCCATGGAAAGGTATCTCATCTCTACATTCGGTAGCTCTATTGCCTTAATCCGGTCAAATATTTTTCTGGTGGTGACAAAGTAGGGTCTTGACTCCTCGGGGTCACCAAAGCGGGGTCCCATAGTCATCAGTCCCATTACTTTTATGTTGGGCAAGCCTGAAATCGCCGTTATTAAATCTTCAGCATCTTCGGGCAATACGCCTGATTTCTGTTTCTCTCTGCCACTATTTATCTCCACCAGCACCGGCATCACCTTGCCAATCTGAGCGCACCGCTTATCAATCTCCTGGGCTATTTCTATAGAATCAACGGTTTGTATCATATCAAACAGTCTTACCGCTTTTTTCACCTTATTTTTTTGCAGATATCCTATTAGGTGCCATCTTGCTCTATTTTCTATCACTGAATAGTCTTTTTCTGCTTCCTGGACATAATTTTCCCCGATAATCCTTATGCCGGCGTTCACTGCCTCAAGCACTTCTTTAGCCGTCCTTCCCTTTGCCGCCGCCACCAGTTCTACCCCGCTGGGTAGCTCAGCAAGCAGTTGTTGAACATTCTCCCTGATTCCCACAACCGAGCCTCCATTGAGATGGACAAAGGGATATAGACTTCATAAAGTAAATTAGCTGCCGAGCCAGGATTCGAACCTGGGTCAAAGGATCCAAAGTCCTCTGTGCTACCGCTGCACTACTCGGCATCCTATCTTATGCCGAAGGTCGGGCTCGAACCGACACAGAGGTTGCCCCCCAACAGTTTTTGAGACTGTCGCGTCTGCCTATTCCGCCACTTCGGCTTACAATCTAAATGGAGCGGAAGACGAGATTCGAACTCGCGACCTCCTCCTTGGCAAGGAGGCATTCTACCGCTGAACTACTTCCGCCCACTCGCCTTTGGTGCCGAGGAGGAGATTTGAACTCCTACGAGCTTACGCTCACCACCCCCTCAAGATGGCGCGTCTACCAGCTTCCGCCACCTCGGCATAAGCCCATACCTTACCTGCCCTTTTTAGTCTTCTTCTTGGCAGTGGTCTTTTTAGTGGTGGTCTTTTTCTTCGGGGTAGTGGACTTTTTGCTCTTTTTCTTTTTGGTCCAAAACATTGGCGTCTGTTACCTCCTCGCCTCATAATCTTGGCAGGAGTGGCAAGATTCGAACCCGCGACCGGCAGTTTTGGAGTTCGATGACCCTGCTCCTGTCTAGCGCCATTAAGTAGCATAGCATCTCGTCTGGTTTGGCGTCAAGCCAAGTTTCGTGTGTGGCAGTGCTATCTATTACTGATGGATGCCGAGCAAAAAGAGGAGCTGGGCACCAGTATGGTGCCCAGCTCCTATCTTCTCATTCAGCTCCGCCATGTATTATGCTTGTATGGGTAGTGTCCTAAGGTCAAGGAGCGTGCTATTAACACATACTTCGCTTACGCGTCCACCTCTACCCAATCCAATTGCAACCCAGTTAGGCACATCGCGGCGGGCATAGGCGGGACAAGTCTCCCGTTTCTCCGGTGGGCAGTGCAGTATTTCCCAGCAGTGCTTGGGAATAGCTTCCTCGTGAATGCTCAATCCGGCTTTGGCTAGGAGCTTATTGAGTTCTGACGCCGGCTGTTGCATGAATACCTTAGCGGCTACCGGCTCGCCTGTGGCAGTTTCGCTCTCAATGCTGAGCCCGGCGGCGGCCAGAATCTCACCAATGGTTGGGGCTGGCTTCCGCTGAGGTGCTCTTTCGCGTATCTTGTGACTAATAGCCACACCGAGAGCTACCCATATCAGGATTGGCATCAGGATTCCCCCGAGTAGAGCCAACATGACCTTGCCCGTGCCTTGTGCAATTTGCTTCGTCCCCTTCATCTCGATACCTCCTTCTATCTTATTCCCTTTTTTGCCATCACATTGTTGGGATATCTGCTACGCAGTTGCTAGAATCTCACGAGTAGTGTGAGTTGGTCTTCTCTGTATTCCCCCCTTTATAGCGGCACCAAGAGCCACCCATATGAGAATCGGCATGAAGACCACACCAAGTAGTGCTAAGACAACCTTTCCCATACCCCCTGTAATTTGCTTCGTCCCTTTCATTTCATCTCCTCCTTTCTATCTCTTCTTCCTCTCCTCAACTCCACTTTCATGATAACAGCTAATCTGGGGAGAACGTATCCGCTATTAATCCTGTTTGGGGGTGCATTTAAGTCCCGATAATTTTGGCTTTGACCCGGCAGATTTATCCCCTTCAAACCAACGAAAATACGCATTTATGCCTACCCCTAAACAAGCATTTTTACCAGTGTTGAAGTATATTCTTATCTGGGTTACAATTTAACTGAAAGAGAAAAAGTTATGGGCAAGATTAGAATCGTTATTGCTGACGACCATGCCGTAGTAAGGCAAGGCACCCGGAGCCTGCTAGAGAGGGAAAAGGACCTGGAGGTTGTGGGGGAAGCTGGGGATGGGGAGGAGGCGGTAAAACTTATTGAACAATTGTGCCCGGATGTAGCTATAGTTGATATAGCTATGCCCAAGCTCAACGGCATTGAAGTGACCAAACTGGTCAAACCTAGCTGCCCATCCACCGCCGTGTTGATTCTAAGTGCCTACGATGATGATGAGTACATCTTTGCCCTACTAGAAGCGGGAGCTGCTGGCTATCTTCTTAAGGATGTCGATAGTAGGGAAGTGGTTGAAGCAGTGAGGGCAGTGCACACCGGCGAGTCAGTATTGCATCCGGTTATAGCGCGTAAGGTCATCAGCCGTTTCGTATCCCCAGCAGCTAAGGTTGGTGAGGAAAAGCCGACGGTTGAGCTAAGCGAACGGGAGATGGAGGTATTAAAGCTGGCCACCAAGGGCATGAGCAACCAAGATATTGCCAAAGAACTGTTTATCAGTAGGCGGACGGTTCAGGGTCACTTGACCAGTATCTTCAATAAGCTTGGCGTTGGCTCGCGCACAGAGGCTGTATTTCAGGCGGTTAAGAGGGGGTGGCTATCCTTTGAGGAATTATCCTAGAGCAAGGTATGGCAACGCTTGACAATGGCTAAGGAAGCACCACAGAAGACAATCCATTTGCTAGCAAGGGCGCTACGCAACCCCCATCTATGGGTAGTGGCGGTTATGTTAGCGTTCTTAGTGGTCATCCACTACCATGAAGTCTTTTCTAATGTGAGGATCCTGCAGCAGATAGGCTCTATCCTGGCATTGGGCCTAACCCGGCAGACCTTTGGGCGAATCCTTTTTCTGGTTCCCATAGCCTACGGAGCAGCAATGCTTGGCACCGGAGGCGGGTTAAGCATACTGGTACTGGCAGCCGCCGCAATGCTCCCCCGAGTCTTCCTCATCTCACCTGAACCACGGGAGGCACTGTTTGAAACCGGTGGGATCATCTTCACCGGTGTCCTTCTAGTCGCCTTGTTTGATGCCTTGCAAAAGGGGCGGCGGCGACTTTCTGAGCTGGAAATAAGTCAGAGTATGCTCAACTTGCAGATTAAGAGGCTGGGGATGCTTCATGCCATCTCTAGCATCGTTAGTCAATCCCTAGAAGTAGGTCGAGTTTTGAGCGTTGCTATCGATAAGGTACCCCAGCTAATGCGGATTGAGGCTGCTTGGCTCTACCTTTGGGATGAAGATAAAAAGAAGCTGAGCCTCGCCGTTTCGAGTGGTTTGCCCAAAGTGGCAGCGCCTGAAGCACTGGGACTGGGTGAGGGTTTTGATGGTGTGGTGGCGGAGTCAAGGCAGCCCATGGCTATTGAGGGCACATCATTACTGACAGGGATTGGCTTGAGAAGTGTGCTCATCGTTCCCTTGATAGCCAAGGGTGAGGTGGTAGGAACACTGGGTATCGGTAGTCACTTAGCACGTCGCTTTCCGTCAGATGAGGTAGATTTACTCCGTGCCCTCGGCGACCAGATAAGCATGGCTATTGAGAATGCTCACCTTTATGAGAAAGAACGCCTCGCCGCTGAAGCACTGCGTATTTCAGAGAGAAGCTACCGCGAACTCTTTGAGAATGCCAGTGATGCCATATGGGTTCATGATCTCAATGGTAGAATCCTTGCCCTCAATAGTGCCTTGGAGAAGCTTACCGGGTACAAGCGAGATGATCTTATCGGTGCCAATGTGTCTATGCTTTTGCCCTCGCATGATATGACCAAGGTCGATAGAGAGGCGCATGATAAGGTGCTAGGAGGGGAACGTACTGGGACCCTTGAGCAAGAATTGGTCAAGGAGGACGGGAGTGTGGTCATAGTTCAGATGGGGACCAGCCTGATAACCAAGGAAGGTCGGCCTTGGGCCTTCCAGCACATAGCTCGGGATGTCACAGAGGAGAAAAGGATTCAGGACAACCTGAGATTCTACCTGCAACAGGTGGGGCAGGCTCAGGAAGCAGAGCGCAAGCGTATTGCTCGGGAGTTACACGATGAGACGTCTCAAGCCCTGGTTGCCATCTCCCGCAACTTGGATGATCTAGCCTCCGGCAATAGCAAGCTCTCCATACAGGACATCAAAAAACAGGTGAGAAGCGTACTCCAGGGAGTACGGCACTTTAGTCAGCAGTTACGGCCTTCCATACTGGATGACCTGGGGTTACTGCCAGCAGTGAAGTGGCTTGCCTCCGACCTGACCAAGGATTACAACATAACTGCCGACGTCGAAGTGGTTGGCAACCAACGTAAGCTTCCGCCTGAGGTAGAGTTGATGCTCTTTCGTATTATCCAGGAGGCATTGACCAACGTGCGGAAGCATTCTGAGGCTAATAGGGTCTGTGTCAGGGTGGAATTTACGGATCATAATACTAAAGTGACAGTAAGTGACAATGGCAAGGGATTTGAGATGCCGGCAAGGGTAGGTGATTTGGCTAGAACTGGAAAGCTTGGTTTGGCTGGAATGCAAGAACGGGCTCAGTTGTTGGGAGGGGCCTTAACTATTGATTCCAAGCTAGGTAAGGGAACTGCTCTAACTGTGGAGGTACCACTGTGAGGGCAACCTCGTAGTGAAAGGGGAGCCAGTGAGACTTCTTCGGCGTGTACGAGCACTATTATTTACCTTGACTACTGCCATCTTGGAGCAAGCCAAGCTCATACTCGAAGATTGGCTGAAAGCGATGCGCTCGTGTAGCGAACGCTGGGTGTCCAGGGGTAGAGAGGATAGTGCCGAAAGGCCCATTGATTGCTTGCAAACCATGATAGATGGCTTTGCTGATGAGGTGATGATCATTGGCCCTGACTTCAGGGTTAGGCAGGCAAACAATGCCGTGCTAAAACGGCTCGGCAGACCAGCGGCTGATATTATAGGGCAGCCTTGCTTTCAAGTTAGCCGTGGTAGTGACGAACCATGCTGTTTGCCATGGTGCGAGTGTCCTCTCCACCAAGTATTGCAAACGGGGCAATCTATTCGCGTGGTTCATACCCGCTGGGAAAGCCAGGTGGATGAGAGTTATGAAAGGTGGGTCGAGGTAATAGCGTCTCCCATTTGGGATAGTAATGGCCGAGTTATCGAGGTGATCGAGCTAGCTAGGGATGTTAGCGAGAGCAAGCGGTTGCAAAAGGAAATCTTGAGGGTAACGCGCGAGTTACTAGCCTTAAACTCCATTTCTCATGCCCTAAACCAATCGCTCGATTTAAAGGTGACACTCCAGGCTGTGGCTGAGACGATGCTCGATGCTCTAGAGGCACAGGTAAGCTGGGTACAGCTATCAGATGACGTCAGCAAGATACCAGCAGCACGAGCCACGCGTGGATTGCCAGCCGAGGCACTCGATAAGCTCATAGAAGCCGGGTCTAACCCCGGCTCATACGAGCAGGCAGCAACGTGGGCAAGCTATTCCGTGGTGCCTAGCCACGGCACAAGTGAACATGAGCAACCTCTGTGGCAATTTGCCGCCACTCCACTAAAGTCAAAGGGGGTTATATTGGGGGTAGCTGGGGTGGCTACTGCCAAACAGCCTTTTGACCAGCAGCGTATTCAGTTGCTTGATGCTATTGGTAGCCAGATAGTAGTAGCTGTAGAAAGGTGCAAACTGTATGAGGAGGTACAACTTACCCGAGACTTGCGAGGGGAGCTATTGCACCAGGTCATTACTGCTCAAGAAGAAGAACGCAAGAGAATCGCCCGAGAATTGCATGACGAAACCGGTCAGGTTCTTACTGCCTTAAGGCTAAACCTGGAGAGGCTGGCTATGCTACCAGTTTCCAATATGGAGGAGGGCAAAGCCCAACTAGCCCAAAGCTTAAGTTTGTGCCAGCAGGCTGATGAGGAGGTGGACAAGCTCATTTTTGATCTCCGCCCCGCCCCCCTCGATGATTTGGGACTGGTCGAAGCGATAAGATTCTATGCCCAGACACGCTTGAAAACAGCCGGCATAGAGCTAAGCTTAAGGGTCACTGGCAGGGAAAGGAGGCTGTCAGGGGAAAAGGAGGTTGCCCTCTTTCGTGTCGCCCAGGAGGCTATTACCAATATCATCAAACATGCACGTGCCAAGAGTGTAATGATACAACTGCAATTCAAAACAAACCAATTAGTAGCACGGGTCGAGGATGATGGCTGCGGATTTGAGCTGAGCCAGACAGTAGACTTTCACAGTCCCAAGTGCGGTCTAGGGCTGTTGGGTATGAGAGAAAGAATTAGCCTTGTTGGCGGCAGTTTAAGCATTATCTCCAAACCAGGGGTTGGCACGCGTCTCAAGGCTGTAGTTCCTTTAGATGAAGGGGAGGCTCAAAGATGAGAAGCATCAGGGTGCTATTGGTGGATGACCATGCTCTGGTGAGAGAGGGGATTCGCTCTCTCCTTCAGCTCTACGAAGATATTGAGGTGGTTGGTGAGGCAGGTGATGGCAGAGAGGCTATCCAAAAGACCCGTGAATTAGAGCCTGATATTGTAGTTATGGACATAAGTATGCCTTCTATGGGTGGGATAGAGGCTACTCGACAAATCATCAAGGAGAGCCCTGCGGCAAGGATTGTTGTCCTGTCTCGTTATGATAATCTGGGCTATGCTCGTTCCCTTCTAAAAGCGGGAGCATTAGGCTATGTACCCAAAAAAGCAGTATCCACTGAGCTAGCTGCGGCGATTCGAGCAGTATACCGGGGTGATGTGTTTTTGCACCCCTCTATAGCTAAAGGGGTTACCAAGGACTATGTCCAGCTAATTCGGTCTGAACGCGAAATAGAACCCTATGAGCGCCTAACAAATAGAGAAAAGGAGATATTAAAGCTATTGGCTGAGGGGTACTCTAGTCATCAAATTGCTGAGCAGCTCTATTTGACGGCAAAAACGGTTGTCAACTACAGGAAGAATATTATGGAGAAGCTCAGTCTTGAGAATCCGGCTCAGCTTATCAAGTATGCCATCAAATTAGGCCTAGCCGATAACGACTCTTAGCTAGTGTTGATTTAGATACAGAGAACAAAAAGCCGCTACCTTCAGGTAGAGGCTTTTTCTATTTTTATGGGAATTTGTCCCATAAAAATAGGGAATTTCGCACCAAAAGAAAAGGACTTTCCCCTATTACAAGGAGGGGTGTTGTCTGCTACTTTTATAGGTAGAATTACGTACTCTAAAAGGCATCTTTTTGTTACGGAAAAAAGCGAAAGGAGACACGATGGAGCTAAGCCGAAGAGAATTCTTGAAAGCCTCGGGAGCGGGTGTAGGTAGCATTTTTCTACTCAAATTAATTAATCGTGATGTAGCCTTGGCTGGACCGCCTAAGTCTATACCACTCAAAAAGAAGATCGGAGAGACAGTATCCATCTGCGCCTATTGCTCCGGTGGCTGCGGTATTCTGGTAGGTGCTGAAGGTAACAATCTTATCAGTATTGAAGGTTATCCTGACCACCCCATCAACCGGGGTGCCCTTTGCTCCAAGGCACAAGCTATATACCAGGTAAGGACGGTTAGCGGCAAACTAAATCCGCGCCGACTCACCAAGGTTCTCTATCGTGCCCCTAATAGCACAGCCTGGGAGGAGAAGTCCTGGGACTGGGCACTGGAACAAATAGCCAAGAGAATCAAAAAGACCAGGGATGAAAATTTTATCGAGAAGGAAAAAGATGGCGTCTTGGTCAACCGCACTGAGGCCATCGCTCATGTTGGTGGTTCGGCTCATACTAACGAGGAGGGCTACCTCATCTACAAGGCGAGCCGTGCCTTGGGAATAGTGTATATGGAACAGCAGGCCCGACTGTGCCATTCTTCCACTGTTGCTGCTCTGGCGGAGAGCTTTGGTCGGGGAGCAATGACCAACCACTGGACAGACATCGGTAATGCCGATGTCATCCTGATTATGGGCTCCAACGCCGCTGAGAATCATCCCATATCCTTCCACTGGGTGACTAAGGCTATGGAGAAGGGAGCCAAGCTTATTCATGCTGACCCCCGCTTTACCCGGACCTCGGCGCGGGCTGACATCTACGCCCCCTTTAGGTCAGGCACAGACATCGCCTTTCTGGGAGGGATGATAAAGTACATCATTGAAGATATTGAGCAAAACCCTCAAAACTACAATATGGAATATCTCAGAGAGTATACCAATGCTGGCTGGCTTATCAACTCAGGCTATAGTTTCAGTGATGGCATCTTCAGCGGCTATGATACTAATGCCAGAGCCTATAAGGATAAGTCAAGCTGGCAATACCAGCTTGATGGTAAAGGTATTCCAAAACAGGATAAGACCTTCAAAGACCAAAATTGTGTTTTCCAGCTTTTGAAGAAGCATTACTCTCGCTATGACACGGACACCGTTTCCAAGGTTACTGGTACACCCAAGGAGCTTCTACTCAAGGTATACCAGACCTTCGCCTCTACGGGTAAGGCAGATAGAGTCGGGACCATCATGTACGCCATGGGCACCACTCAGCATACTGTGGGCTCTCAGTATATCAGGGCTTTTTCCATCGTCCAGCTCCTGCTGGCTAACGTGGGTCTCGCTGGTGGTGGCATTAACGCCATGAGGGGTCATTCTAATGTCCAGGGTGCCACTGACCACGCTCTACTTTTCCATATTTTGCCTGGGTATTTACCGGTCTTTACCAGCACTGATACCACCCTGGCAAAATATCTGGAGCGGACTACCCCAAAGAGCAACGACCCCAAGAGTGGTAACTGGTGGCAACACCGTCCCAAGTATGTAGTGAGCTTACTCAAAGCCTGGTATGGTGATGCAGCTGCCAAGGATAATGAATTTGGCTATCAATATCTGCCCAAGATTCAGGCTGGCGGCAACTACTCCTGGATACCCCTCTTTGAAGCCATGGAGAAGGGAACAATCAAAGGGCTTCTCTGCTGGGGGCAGAACCCGGCAGTTTGTGGTCCCAACCTTAATTCAGAACATAAGGCTCTGGATAAACTGGATTGGCTAGCAGTAGTTGACCTGTGGGAGACCGAGACCGCCGCCTTCTGGAAGAGACCTGGGGTTGACTCCAAGGCGATTAAGACTGAAGTCTTTCTACTTCCCGCCTGCGCTTCTTACGAGAAGGAGGGAAGTATCACCAACAGCGGACGCTGGGCTCAATGGCGAGACAAAGCTATTGAGCCACCCGGAGATGCTCAGAATGACCTCTGGATTGTCAATAAACTTGTCCTTGAGCTCAAAGACCTCTACAGGCAAGGCGGACCTAATGCTGATGCCATCACCAAGCTTACCTGGGATTATGGTGACCCCCCTGATTACCATAAGGTAGCCAAGGAAATAAATGGCTACGACTTAAATACGGGGAAGCTCATGGCTAACTTTTTTGGGCTTAAAGATGACGGCACTACCTCCTGTGGCAACTGGTTATATTCGGGAAGTTACACTGAGGACGGCAATATGATGGCCCGCCGCGACCCTAAAGATACTTCCGGCATTGGGCTCTACTCCAACTGGGCATGGTGCTGGCCGGTAAACCGGCGCATTCTCTATAATCGGGCCTCAGTGGATTTAAGCGGCAATCCCTGGGACCCAAAGCGCGCCGTGATGAAATGGGATGCCGCCGCTAAGAAGTGGAGTGGTGATGTTGTTGATGGTTTTGGCACCAAAGGACCAGCCGAGGTCTATCCCTTCATCATGTTACCGGAAGGTGTAAGCAGACTCTTCGGTATGGGGATGGCTGACGGACCCTTCCCCGAGCACTACGAGCCGTGGGAAACCCCGGTAAAGAATATGATGTCAGGTACGCAGCTAAACCCGGCGGTCAAGGTATGGCGCCCCGAAGAGCAGGGCACGCCGGACAAATATCCGTATGTGGCTACTACCTACCGCCTGACGGAGCACTGGCAAGCTGGGGCGATGACCAGGAACCTGCCTTGGCTGGTTGAGCTCATGCCGGAGATGTTCGTGGAGATAAGCGAAGAATTAGCCACGGAGAAAGGAATCAGGAACGGAGAGAGGATAGTTGTGGAGTCAGCCCGAGGGCAGGTGTCGGCAGTAGCCATCGTCACCAAACGTCTGGTCCCCCTGCAAGTCGACGGGCGGATAATCCATCAGGTAGGGCTCCCCTGGCACTGGGGTTACATGGGGCTTACTACCGGAGACAGCGCTAACCTTTTGACACCTCATATTGGCGACGCCAATACTACCATACCTGAATATAAAACTTTCTTAGTTAATGTGAGGAGGGCATAAATGTCGGAAAAAGCGATTCTTTTTGACGCTACCAAATGCATGGGTTGTCGCGCTTGCCAGGTAGCTTGCAAGCAGTGGAATGAACTGGAAGGAGAAAACACTACTAACCGTGGTACCTATGAAAATCCCCCTGACCTCTCCTCTAAAACCTGGGTCAAGATGGAGTTCCGGGAGATACAACGGGGGCAGCAGATTAGCTGGCTCTTCACCCGCCGTGCTTGCATGCACTGCACTGAGGCTGCTTGTGTTAAGGTTTGTCCGACTAAAGCCTTGTATCGCCATGAACTTGGCTTTGTTGCCTATGACAAGGACCTTTGTAGCGGCTGTGGTTATTGCGTTGATTTCTGCCCCTTCCGCGTGCCACGAAGCAAGCGTGATCTAGTGAGCGGCATCGCTAAAATGGAGAAGGATACCTTCTGCATTGACCGAGTAACTACTGGCTACGAGCCGGCTTGCGTCAAGACCTGCCCTCCTAGTGCCCTAAAATTTGGCGACCGCAGTCAGTTGTTGACAGAAGGAAGAGTGAGAGTTCAGGATCTTAAGGCTAAGGGTTATACTAATGCTTACCTGTATGGTGATAAGGAGCTGGGCGGATTGCATGTGATGTATGTCTTGAATGATTCCCCTGAGGTCTATGGACTCCCGGTGAAACCACAAGTTCCGACCATGGCTACTGCTTGGCAGAATGTAATCCAGCCACTGGGTTGGATACTGGGCAGTTTGACCATATTAGGGTTGGGATTAAATTACCTTATCGCCCGGGAAGCGAAACTAACCAGAGAACTACCTGGGAAGAAGGAGAAATAAGATGGAGCGAGAGGTTGAACGCTATAGAAAACCGACCCGAATACTGCACTGGATACATGCTGGTGCCTTTGTTGTCCTGTTTATCACCGGTCTTATACTCTTTATTCCCCCTTTGGGGTTCCTGGCGCAGGACAGCTGGACGCGTGTTTTGCATCGTCTTGCCGCAGCAGTCTTTATCGTGGCACCGCTTATTTACGTGCCCCTCAACTGGAAAGCAACCCTGAGGGGGATAAAGGATGCCTTCAGTTGGGGAATAGAAGATATGGGCTGGGCGATAGCTGCTCCTCGTTACTATTTTCTGTGTGACGAAAAATCAATGCCACCCCAGGAGCACATGAATACCGGACAGAAGCTATGGTGGCTGATGGTAATTGTCTTCGGGATAATCTTTGTCATAACTGGGCTCATTATGTGGTTTTTTAAGGAGATAGCTCCAGCGGCACTCTTGCAGTGGATGGTTCTAATCCATGATATTGCCTTCATTGTTACTGCTTCTATGTTCTTCCTTCATATTTATCTCTCGGTCATTCACCCACTTATGCGTCCTCTGCGAACCGGGGCATGGAGTTCTATGGCGCGGGGCAAGGTGTCAGCTGAATATGCCAAGTCACATCACGGCAAATGGTATGAGAAGATTTCTAAGGGTGAAGGAGCAAAGTCCTCGTGACTACGGGAACAGAGAGTGAAATTCTAAAAAGACTAGAGGAATGGGAGGGGAAGGAAGGACCTCTTCCCAAGTCCTTGGAGTTCTACCGCAGGTTACTGGGCATCCAATCTGAGGCAAGGTTGCGTGTCGGTATACCTAGCCTTAGCTTGAGTAGGGAGGCTGTTACCAACCGCTTGACGTGCGGGTCACCATTATTGAGGTTTGAGGACCTTTCACTTGATTGGTCACTGCTGTGGGACGTATTTGAAGAGGTCGCCACTCTCTGTGCCGACTATCCAGAGGTTTTGGGTGAGGTGCCTGAAAACCTAAGGGACTCAGATTCCTGTCTTGTCTATCTGAAGGAGGCGACCGAGGCTTGGTTCAGAGGAGGCGAGTTGCCTCCTGAGATATCACTTGGTAACCTTAAAGGAGCTGCTTTGGAATTCATAACCCGAGCTGCTCTTAGACCTTTCTTGCTTAATCACTGCCAAGCCTTACTTAGCCTTGTAAACCAAGAGCATTGGCGGCGAGGATATTGCCCAATTTGTGGAGGTAGTCCGGATTTTGCCTTTCTAGACAAGGAGGGTGGAGCAAGGTGGCTTCTGTGCTCTAGATGTGATGCCCAGTGGTTATTTCAACGTCTGGAGTGTCCTTACTGCGGGGCACGGGAGCCGGAAACATTAAGTTATTTTACTGATGATGAAGGGCTCTATCGACTATATGTATGTGAGCAGTGTCGGCACTACCTGAAAGCCATTGACCTCCGCCGGGCTAAGTATGAGGTCTTGTTACCCTTGGAACGTTTTCTGACCCTCGATATTGATACCCAAGCTCACAAAGAGGGATACAACCTTTATATGAAAGCTAGACTAGGCGAAGGCAGGGAAAAGGCAAATGCGGGGTAACCCTATGACAAATCTATGACAAAGGAGAAAGGCTAAAATGGGTACGCAAGAGCAGCTATTGATCAAAGACCTCAGGGAAACAGATATCTTTGCTGGGCTTTCTAATCATGAGCTGGAACAAATAGCGAAGGTCTGTACCCAGCACACCTATAAAGCAGGCCAGCGCTGTGCAATCCAAGGCGAGACAATAGACGAACTACGCATTGTAAATGGAGGTAAGGTCGCAGTTGAATTGCGGATGGAGGTCGCACCATACACTCAAACACTCAGTATCGCTACCTTAACCAAAGGTAATGTGTTCGCTTGGTCTGCTCTTGTGGGGCAAGATGCCCACACTGTCTCAGCAAGATGCATCGATAGTACTAGCGTCATCTGTATAAAGGCTTCAGATTTGCAGCAGGTCTTCAAAGAAAGGCCGTCAATTGAGCGTGTGGTGATGAAGAACCTGGCTTCGGTTATTAACTCGCAACTCAAGGATAGCAGGGCTCAGCTAGTCCGGCTGGTTGCTGAGATGATTAAGCAAGGAAGGTAGAAGGTAAACCAGGAGCACTATTTCATCAGAGGAGGTGAGTTATGCGACTCGGAGCATGGGAGATCGGACTTATCTTGTTGATTATCTTGATCATCTTCGGGGTAGGGAAACTGCCCCAGGTAGGTGGCGCTATTGGCCGGGGAATAAGAGAGTTCCGAAAAGCATCGCGTGGCGAGGGAGAAGAGGAAAAGCCTGAGGCTAAGAGAAAAACCACGGGGAAGGCTTAGGATAGCACCATTTGACAGTAAGCCAAATATTACCGGGGCAGCAAAAGTGAGGCTGTCCATAGTGCTGTGTGAATCGTTACTGACTTAGACCGGAGTGGCGGATTATGGACTTCTTTGGTATAGGCACTGGAGAAATACTGCTAATTGTGATCGTCGCCTTGCTAATTTGGGGACCAGGAAGGATCGTTGAAATCAGCCGCGCACTGGGGAAGATGGTGCATAACTTCAAGAAAGCCACCTTTGACTTAACCGAGCAAATAAGTAAAGAGACGGAAGAGCAAGAGAAAAAACCTCCACCGGGTAACAGATAGGTGGCACCCTCTAAGTGGATTGTAATGAGCAATGGCAAGAAATTGACCATCCTCGGGCATCTATCAGAGCTTCGCCGCCGCTTGATTAAATGTGTGATTGCGGTGGCAGTTACTACCGTTATATCTTTTGCCTTTGCCAGCCAGATTTTCCATATTTTGATTTTGCCGACAGAGGGAATTGACCTCATCTATATCGAGATGACAGAGATGGTCAGCACTTACATGAAGGTGTGTTTAACCAGTGGTATTATATTGGCGATGCCATATCTAATTTATCAATTTCTTATGTTTGTCTCCCCGGCGCTCACTCATAGGGAAAAGAAGTATGTTTATTTGATACTACCTTGGATAGGACTGATGTTTATTGGTGGTGTCGTCTTTGGTTACTTTATTCTGATACCGCCAGCAATGAAGTTCTTAATTAGCTTTGGCAGTGATATAGCCACCCCTCAGATTAGGATTGGCAATTATATCTCGCTCGTGACCAGGCTGCTGCTAGCTATTGGTTTTGTCTTCGAGCTACCAGTAGTAACAACCTTCCTCTCAAGGCTCGGTGTTATCACACCAAAATGGCTTGCCGATAAGCGAAAGCCAGCAATTATCCTCGCCTTCCTCCTTGCGGCCATACTTACCCCGACCGTCGACCCGATAAACCAGAGTCTGGTTGCTGTTCCATTGATTATCCTTTATGAGGGGAGTATCTGGCTAGCTAAACTTGTCCAGCGAAAGGCACCTAGGGTGGCTAAGTCCCTACCTACTCCAGCTTCGTAAAGCAAGACCAAGAATTGGATTCAGCCTCCAGATGAGGATGTTCAAAATTCCCGCACAAGAGACTTGACTTAAGCTAAAGTTCTGTTATAGATTTTTGCAGACTTAATCAGCAAACAGGGGAGATAGGTGGTGGCGCATCAGAAATATCGAAATGAGGTTAGCAACAGGACTGAAGGAGGCACTGCGAGTGATATCGATCACACGTCTGCTGTGTGATACTGCCGGGCCGGGCGACCATCTCCGTTACCAGAAGCAAGACATTGAACGTCCGGTAGTGGTTTGGAACTGCACCAGGCAATGCAATTTGAGCTGCATTTACTGCTACGCCAGTGCCGGTAACCGAAGGTCGCCAGAGGAAATGGGCACTGCTGCGGCCAGAGCTTTCATCCATGACCTGGCTGAATTCGGCGTCCCGGTCATTCTTCTCTCCGGGGGCGAACCACTGCTCCGTGAAGACCTGTTCCAACTAGCTAGCTTAGCCCGTGAGTATGGGATAAGAATCGCTCTTTCCACCAACGGTACGCTGATTTCCAGCGAGGTAGCCAAAGAAATTGGCCAGCTTGGCTTTGCCGAGGTAGGCATAAGCCTGGATGGCATCGGAGACAATAACGACCTCTTACGGGGCAGACGGGGAGCCTTTATGGATGCCTTGAACGGTATCAGAAACTGCGTAGCGCTTGGTTTGAGAGTCTCGCTGCGGCTCACCATTACCCGCTTCAACTATCAGGAAATCCCAGAAATCTTCCGGCTTGTGGAAGAGGAAGGCATTGAGCGGGTCTGTTTCTATCACCTAGCTTATTCGGGGCGGGGTAAGAAGCTACAGGGTGAAGACATTGACCATGCTCAGACCAGAAGAGTAATTGACACTATTTGCGAGCACACTCTGGACCTGTATCGGCGTGGTAGGCACAAAGAAATCCTAACTGTGGGCAATCATGCTGATGGTGTTTATCTCTACCTTAGATTGAGGAAGGAGAATCCCCAGCGGGCAGAAAAGGTCCTTGAGTTACTGCGGATAAATGGCGGCAACAACTCGGGTGTCAAAATCGGGGCGGTTGATGACCGGGGGAATGTTCACCCCGACCAGTTCTGGGGGCATTATTCTCTAGGTAATGTCCTCCAGCGAAAGTTTGGTGATATATGGACCGATACCTCAGAGCCACTGCTAAGGGGATTAAAGAATCGTAAAGGGTTACTCAAGGGACGATGCTCCCGATGCCATTACCTTGGCCTTTGCAACGGTAACCTGCGTGTACGTGCTGAGGCAGTGTTTGGCGATGTCTGGGCGGAAGACCCCGCCTGCTATCTAACTGACGAGGAGATAGGAATCAACCCATGACGGCAGCATCAACGAATGGCGCCAGACAACCAGAATTACTGACTCCTAGACTCCAGCTAGTTGCTTGGGAACTGACCCGAAGCTGTAACTTGTTCTGTGCCCATTGTCGGGGCTCGGCAACTCCTGACTCGTACCCTGATGAATTGACCACCGAGGAGTGTTTTCGTATCATTGACCAGATAGTGGAAGTAGGGCGTCCGATTATCATTTTGAGCGGCGGTGAGCCATTGGTTCGTCCTGATGTTCGGCAAATCGCCCGATATGCTGTTGGCAAAGGTTTGCGAGTGGTCATGGGAACCAATGGCACCCTCATCACTGAGGCGCTAGCGGCAGATTTGAAGAGTGTTCCCGTATCACGGCTGGGTATCAGCCTGGACTTCCCAGTACCTGAGCTCCAGGACAAGTTTCGTGGTCAAGCCGGCGCCTTTGCTAGTGTGATGGAAGGAATCAAAAACGCCCACCGGGCTGGAATCGAGGTGCAGATTAACAGCACTATCACCAAGCTGAATGTAGACTACCTGGATGAGCTCCTTGCCCTGACACTTAAAGTTGGGGCGATTGCCTTTCATCCCTTTATGCTGGTGCCAACTGGCCGGGGCAAAGGGCTGAAATCGGCGGAGCTCTCCCCCGAGCGCTACGAGCAGACGCTGCACTGGATATACGATAAACAGGTTGAGCTTGGCGACAGATTGTTCTTCAAACCCACGGATGTACCGCATTATATGCGTGTGGTGAAGCAGAGGCAAAAGCATGACCAAACGCCTAAGCCAGAGTCCCATATCGGTCATCACCCGACCGATGTCATCACGCGGGGTTGTCTGGCAGGCACTGGTTTCGCTTTCGTCTCATACCAAGGGAAGGTGAAGGGGTGTGGCTATCTTGATGTGGAAGCCGGTGACCTGAGAAAAGAAAGCTTTGCCCAGGTCTGGTCAAGCTCACCCCTTTTCAGAGAGCTCAGAGACCTCTCCCGACTGAAGGGAAAATGCGGCGTTTGCGAGTACAAACAGATATGTGGCGGTTGCCGGGCCCGGGCCTATGAGGCTACCGGCGATTATTTGGCGGCTGAGCCATATTGTGTCTATGAGCCAGTCGCCTGGCGAAGAGATGCGGTTAGGGTGGAATAAAGATGTATCTTGACGGCATTGATAAAAAGATACTCAATCTTGTTCAAACTGAATTTCCGCTAACCAGAGAGCCCTACGCCTACCTTGGGCGGCAGTTGGGAATTGATGGTAACGAGGTGATTCACCGCATCGAGCAATTAAAGGCCAAGGGGATTGTTCGTCAGATAAGCCCGGTTTTGGATAGCCAGCGACTTGGTTACCAGATTACTCTGGTAGCAATGAGGGTAAAACCGGGTCAAGTGGATAAGGCGGAGCAAGTGATTAGGGAACATCCTGGAGTTAGCCATGGCTATGAACGAGACCACTCCTTTAATGTTTGGTTTACTCTAGCTGTGCCCGCGGAGGTCAACATTGAGGCGGAGCTTCAACGACTGACCTCTGCTACGGGAGCTGAAGCTGCATTTACCCTGCCGGCGCTAAAGGTATTCAAGATAGGCGCTTATTTTGATATGGACGGGGATGGTCAGGAGACAGTGGGTATCCTGATACACTCCAGTGGCGTTCTGCCGGGGAAGGTAGAGCTTTCTCAACAAGACAAATTGATAATAAGAGAGATGCAGCAAGACTTACCTCTGATTTCTATGCCATTTAATGATATAGCGGCACGGCTGGGTATGAATGAGGACGACTTTTTGACAGGATGCCAATCTCTTTTGCAACGTGGTATTATGCGCCGTTTTGGTGCTGCAATTGATCACCGCCGAGCTGGCTTCAGGGCAAATGCAATGGTCTGCTGGATAGTGCCACCAGATATGGTAGATGCTGCCGGACAGGAACTGGCTTCATTACGCGAGGTGAGTCACTGCTATGAAAGAAAGACTAATCCACTGTGGCAATACAACCTCTTTGCCATGATGCATGGTCATACTAGGGAAGTTTGCCAGAGGCTGGCCAGCGGTATATCACGGCAAGTTGGGCTTAAGGATTATGTGTTATTGTTCAGCCTAAAAGAATTTAAGAAGACGAGGGTCAAATATCTGGTATGAGTGGCAGGATTCGAACCCGCGACCGGCGGTTTTGGAGTTCGATGACCCTGCTCCCCTGTAGTGTTATCAAATAGCATAGCATCTCATCTTGTTTAGCGTCAAGCCGTATTTTGTGCGTGGGAGTGCTACCCAGTACCGCTGGATGCCAAGCAGTATGTTAGCAAAAATGTTTGCAAAATAAGCAGGGTTGCTAGCTGACAACTGATTGCAGGGAATCTCCTGTTCTCTGTTGTGACAAAATCTACTTGCGCTCCCGAGAGTATGATGATACAATCAGCTAGTAGCACATTTGTTCTTTTTATGCTGATGGTCATAACTACGTTTGCTTTATGGGTAGGATGGGTAATTGACGATGGCAACGATACTAGCACCAGTGGAAAGTCTAGTAAGGGTTCATGGGCGGGGCCTACTTCTCTCAATCTTGGAGAAAGAAGTTATCCTAACTAGAATCAAGGTTTTCGACAACGGACGCTTCATTGCAGAGACGGAGGACTGGAGTTCATACTGGGAGCCGTTGCATGAACTCGGCCATAGGGAAGTGGAGGATGGTCTTGATGCTCTCCGTTCTTCCTGGCGTGATTATCTCCGCTCTGGTTTTAGCTTACTCCTGAGGCGAGAGTTCTGCTTCAGGTACTTTTCTCTGCTAGATATTATCCTATCCGTTTGTAGAGGTGCGGTTGTTTCCCCCTCCTGGATTCACGCCCTCCAGACTGCTCTCGGATTTGAGTGCTTTGGGATAGTCTCCATGGCTTCAGACTTGGAAGTGCTTGGCGCCGGTACCTGCACACTCCGCAATCCTTGCTATCTCTTAGCGAAGCTCAAAATGCCAGACGCGCTGGATGACTCCCAGTTTCTTCCAATCGTTACTGTTGCGAGCACTGCCAAACCGGGACTCTTCTATCATTATAGACAGTATACCCTGTCTCCTGATTCACCAATTTCGCTTTTATTCTATCCTACGGTTTCCGAAGCGAAACGTTCTGCGAGTTTCAGACTCATTAATTCTTTAGCGGGTGGTGTAAGCTACGGCATCGATCCCCGTACTCACGAGCGGGCACAACGCTTATGCCAGGGTATTGTCTATCCCATAATGCAGGCAAACAAACTGACCGAATCTAGAGCCATCTCACTGGAGTTCGCCGATGTTGGCGCTGGCAGCGGAAGCCTTACCTCCGCCATTTGCCATCAGATTCAAGAGAGGGGTGCATCAATGGGATTCGACCCAAAGTTCCGGTTGTGGTTCGTGGACCTAGAAGCTGCTGATCCTACCCGATTCTTCCGCACCAAGAAGTTGAGGAGTTTCGTTGACAGCTTGACATTTCTTGGTGATGACTATAGAAATTGGCTGAGCAAACCACAACCGTTGCCTGCAACTAGCGGTCTTCGTATCGCTTTGGTATCCAGGCTCTTTAATAACCTGAGTCGCTTCTCAATTCGCTGTTTCTCTAAGGAAGACTTGCTCCCGTTCCTAGATAAGATGGCAGTATCTCCAAACTTTGGGAGACATCTGCCTTCCCTCTGTTTGGCGCCGGGTGGTAGTGGAGGGGAATCATTAGCGATTTCGAATGCTCGAGTAGCTCTGCAGGAAGGGAGAACCTTTGCCCAGCTATCCCTTTCTGAGTTCTACCATGGACTATATTTAATATCGACATCAAATGGGTCAGTAGAGAACCCTGGAGAGAGAATCTTCCTGCCGGTCAGAACCTTTAATCCCGAATGCCTGATTACATTGGATGGTAAGAGTGTAATCTCCCGTCTGTCCGAGAAGTGCGATTATGTTATCATTGAAGACGCGAATCTCAGGCCGCAGGATTTAATTGACCACATGATAAGGTTTTCACTGCCTCAAGTCGCTATCCAAGACATGACTAAAACTCTTGGGCTGACAGGAAACCATGCGTATGTGGTCTGGTTCAGAACTGGGGCAGAAGAGCCAACCTTTTCAGGTGAACGGATATGGCAACAGTAATACAAGCTGAGCGCAGGTCCGCTGTGCTCACCCCGTCGAGCCTTGCTTGCCTGTCGCACATGCCGACCATTAATCTAACCTCCGGTTGTGCGCATGGTTGCCTCTATTGCTATACGCGTGGGTATTCCACCCATCCCGGTGAGGATAAGGTTGTTCTTTACCGGAATACCCTGGAGAAGCTACAGAATGAACTCGCCCGAAAGCGGGCAAAGCCGCAGGCGGTCTATTTTAGTCCTTCCAGCGACCTTTTCCAACCCCTACCTGAAGTGTTAGCGCTCAGCCACCGTATCCTGCGATTTCTGTTTTCCAGGGGTATCGGCGTGGCTTTTCTGAGCAAGGGACATATTCCAGATAAAACCATGAGCCTTCTCCTTAACCATACAGATGAGGTCAGGGCGCAGGTAGGAATTATTACGCTCGATGAAAATCTCCAGCGCATGTTCGAGCCAAATGCCGCAAGCACAGGCGTAAGGCTTGAGCAGATAGCAAAGCTAATCGCTGGTGGTATAGCTACAGAGGCCAGACTCGATCCCATTTTACCCGGTATCACTGATACCCCAGATACTCTCAGAGGTCTTTTTGCTGCCCTTTCCAAAGTAGGGGTTAAACGTGCCGCGGCAAGTGTCCTTTTCCTGAGACCGAGTGTTCTAGAATCTCTCAAGCGGAATGTTCACAACGAGGAAGTTCTGCTGAAACTTCTTGGCTTCTACAAGGATGCAAGGCGTCTAGCCATCCACGCTGAGCACTCCTCGGTTACTGCTTTACCCCGGGCTACGAGAAACGAAATCTACACACGCGTTAGAAATGCTGCGGAAGAACACATGATAGAACTGTTCATCTGCGCTTGCAAGAACCCGGACATTGCTCACGGGGCTTGTAACATTAGCGGCACTTGGCCAAGACATGGCACTCAACGAAACTTGTTTGACCAAGGAGACTGAAACTTTGCAAGAAGGACAAATGATACTCCAGAACATTCCCATCGAATTGCTTGTGGCGCATCCGGAGAATAGTAACTTCATGGATGCAGAGAAGCTTAAGAAACTGCGGAGACACATTGAGAAAACGGGCAGGTATGAGCCTTTGACAGTACGTCCGCATCCAACGGAAGAGGGCAAGTTCCAGATCATCAATGGGCATAATCGGCTGCGTGTCCTTCGCGCCCTTAATTATCAGACGGCACATTGTGTCGTCTGGAACCTGGATGACAACCAGACCAGGCTTTATCTGGCAACCCTTAATCGCCTCTCCGGCAGTGATGTACCTGAGCGCCGGGCGGCACTTCTGGAAGATCTCCTGGCAACCTTCGACATCAATGAGCTGTCGACCTTACTTCCCGATGACAAGAAGCAGTTGGAGGAACTAGAGCGACTGTCCCGTTTCGAGCTCGACGAATTTAGAGGGCAGACTACCATTGAGGAGAAGTTAGATGTGCCTATCATCCTCAGCTTCATGTTGGAAGAATCAGAAGCCAAAGAAATCAACCTTGCCCTAGATTTGATTCTCAAGGTGGAGAATGAGAAACTTTCTCGCAGTCAGGCGCTTGTTCATCTTGCCCGTTTCTATCTTGGAGACTGTAGGCCTGTCGCTGAGGAAAGCATTGGCAAAAACCTGAGAAGCTGATGAGCATTAGAGGAAGCACAGAAATAAATGAAGACCTTTACCTAGAGAAGCTAGCTTGGTTTAAGCAGAACGAAAGGCCAGAGGCAGTGCTTCTGGTGGCGGACAATCCAGAGCGCATCAAGATCGTTATCGCCTGGACTAACTTGAATGTCAGACGCGCAGAGAAGCTGACAGAACTCACCAGCGAATCTGAGAACGAAGTGTGGGAATGGCTCTGGGAAAACACCCAATATTCTCGGACGGAACTTAAAGAGAAGATCAGCGTCCCCTTCTCCGAATCAGGCTTAGAGAGTAAGATGAGGCCCCTCATCGGGAATCGCGTTCTTTACCCCGACGGCACTGTGAACTCATTTGTTCAACGCTACTTGCGTGAGCAGGTGCTCAAGCTCTTCGAAGCAAAACAAAAAAGACCTGCTAAGAAGAGTTGATGGAAAAAAACAGACAACGGCCGAGAGGCTTTACGGAGACCATCATTGACCTCCTACAGGCCAGAGTTGCACAAAATGGCTTTTTGTTGAATCTGATACCCTAAAGCCTTGACAAATGGTATATAATTTTACCAAGGGCGTTAACTATAAACTTAAGAGGCTAATGGGGTAAGGAAACAGTGTCCGTAATGAGGTCACTTGGACGCCGTGGAGCCAATAGTGAAACCGACCACTTCAGTGGTCGGTTTCTGTTTTTGAAAGATAGTCACCCAGGGTACCTAAGGATCTTTTTAAGAATAGAGGGACACATGAAGAAGGTTTTCATATTATAGCCGCTGTCTTTGCAATCATGGTTCTCTTATTGGGAACGATGGTTGCCCTGCCACCAAAGCCAGTCCATGCCATGTCCTTACCACCAAAGCCAACTCATGCCATGTCTGACAGTGGCACTCCTACCCTGCACAAAGCCGATTTCTACCCTGATCAGCACCCCGAGGTCACTACTGTAGATGGCAACGCCTATAGCAATCCCGTCGCACACGGGCCGTGGCCCCCTGATGAATGGCCATCGTGGAGTGATATCCACAATGGTCCTGGGACCGATGTTGAGGACGAATCGACAGCCCTCTGGGTCTTTATCAATGCTGGCCCATATGGCATCAATGATCCCCCATATTATAAAGATACCTTGAAAGCTATAAGCCGCGTAATAACACTCTTTGACACATCGATAATCCCCGCCGACGCTGAAATCATAGAGGCTACTCTTTTTTGTGTCGTTCTCAGCAAATATGAGATAGCCCAATGGCCTGACTTCTCTCTCGTTGTCGTCAGCTCTAATCCAGCATCTAACACTGCGATTATGCCAGCCGACTACCAATGCCTTGGCTCTACTGCCCTGTCCAACGTTATACCCATATCTACCATCCCGGTAACACCTACAGAGAAAATAGGCATCACCTTTACCCTAAACGCCGAGGGAGTAGCTGCCATTAACAAGGGGGGACATAACCAAACTCGGTATAAGGGAGTATGCCTATGATTGTCAGAATATCGCTCCCCCCTGGAGAATATATGGCAGCGCGGGCGCTTCAATAGCATCAGCCGAACACCATGCCTTCTCACCTCCAAGACTTCGTGTAACTTGGGTTACTTACCAGCCCCCACTACTAGAGACGTACGCACCTGTCTTGTATCTCCATCCGCAGGAGAATTTCCTGCCTCGGGACATCACGAGTATGCTCAATGAATCCGACCTTAAAAGGGGAGAGGTTACTTTAGCCCCCATCCCACCTTCGGACACAGTCACAACCAGTGACCTAGCAGTGCATAATGCAGACGATTGCTATTTAGATATGCGGGAGGCAAGACCTGATCACGATGACTATCCTTTACAGATTCCAGACCCAGGGAGATTTATCAATTATCTCCATGTAGTTTATGGAAGAGCGCATGAAGATGCAGACCACATTGCTTTGCAGTACTGGCTTTTCTATCCATATAATAGCTGGGAACGAACTTACGAAGGAACCCTCTATGTAGGTAATCATCATGAAGGTGACTGGGAGATGATTACTATTGTTCTGGATAAAGCCACAGCAACTCCGCAGTGGTTGAGCTGTGCCCAGCACATGGGTGGAGAGCAGTATGATTGGAACGATATAGAATTAGTCGGGGAAACGCATCCCAGAGTCTTTATTGCACAGGGAAGTCACGCCAGTTATGCCCATCTAGGAAGAGACAATCCAATCAGGTTTCCCCATTGGCCCTTAGATGTAACTTCAGACAATGGGATGGCTCTATATCCTGATGAGATGGATCCATCAGAAATAGAGGCAACAGGCAGCAAAGAGCCCTACGCAATTGTTGATATCAGCTAGGTCCCCAGCTGGGTAGTGTGGCAAGGGCATTGGGGTGAAATAGGAACTGACGTGTGGGGTGGAGATGGTCCCGAGAGCCCGGGACAACAAGGAAATAGATGGAATGATCCGGTAGACTGGTCTGAAAGCCCTGGACCATCTTTTACCACTTGTGTAAGGGGTAGCCCGGTAGATTTACATGCCTATGACCAATATGGTAACCATGTGGGATTAACTGAAACCGGAGAAACAGAAGCAAAAATACCGGGCACCTATATCTATCTGCCTTCTGACGAAGACCGAGAGTTCATGTGGATTTACACCGAAGAATACCTGCGTTTTGAGATAGTAGCAACAGGCGCAGGTGAGTTTGACCTTGACTTAGGGAGGTATATACAGTCTGAAGACAAGGAAGTCTTGGTCACTTATAGAGATGTATTGATTACAGCAAATACCATAGTTACAGTAGAATTAAGCCCGGACAATCCTGACTTTATCATGGCAATAGACCTGGATGGCGACGGAACCGTTGATTTATACCAGAAGCCGCATGAAGTTACTATCGCCAGTGGAGAGAATGAGCCTCCCGTCGCTGATGCTAACGGACCTTACACCGGTATTAAAAGAGTGCCGGTAACCCTCGATGCTAGCGGCTCCTCCGATTCGGATGGCATAATTGTCAGCTACGAGTGGGATCTGGACAACGACGGTACGTTTGATGATGCCTCTGGCAACGTCGTTCAGTATATCTGGGCCGAGGCTTACTCTGGGAACATTAGAATTAAGGTAACTGATGATGGGGGAGCGATTGCTATCACCACCACTACGGCTACTATTATAGACAGGCCACCTGAACTAGCACCTATTGGCGATAAGACAGTGGATGAAGGTCAGCTCCTAACCTTCACCATCTCGGCTACCGACCCTGATGGTGACCCGCTGACCTACTCAGCCTCTAATTTACCCTCAGGGGCAAGCTTTGACCCCACGACCAGGACCTTCTCCTGGACTCCAAGATATGACCAGGCAGGGACTTATGCCAATGTCCATTTTGAGGTCTCTGACGGCAAGTTAACCAACTCTGAGGATGTTACCATCACGGTGAATAATGTAACGCTTCAAGCAGCAGTGGATATAGACCCAGATACCATAAACTTGAAGAGTCAGGGGCAATTTATTACGGTTTATATTGAGCTTCCGCCAGACTACGATGTTAGCCAGATTGACATTTCCAGTATAATGTTGAATGGCATTGTTCCAGCCTTGGGTCACCCAACGGAGGTGGGTGATTATGATAATGATGGCATCCCTGACCTTATGGTAAAGTTTGATAGAGCCAGCGTGCAGAGCCTGCTGAGTCCAGGGGATAATACATTGATTATTACAGGAAGATTGTTAGGCTGGCCGAATACCCCAGATTTTGAAGGTAGCGATACCATAAAGGCAAAATAGGCTTTGCTGTATCATAAATAGGGAGGAAGGCTATGAGATGGTTTAAAAACCTTAAGAAGTGGCAAAAAGGAGGGCTTATAGGTTGTGGTGTGGGCTTAATTTTCGCCTGCTTACTGATGTTATCTAAAACCCTAGATCTAGAAGAGATAGTGTGGAAATGGATAACTGAATTGCACATGTGGCTCTATGTAATATTCTGGAGGATAATCCCTCTTCGCCCTTATATTATGGGTTACTACGCAACTGCAGGAGCTATTGTAGTTTTTTATGGAGTATTAGGCATTCTTGTGGGGAGAGTTCAACAGATGGCCAGTCCTATTTGGAAGTGGCTACTAACCGCTTTATTAGCCCTTTTTCTGCTGCTCTTTTACGGGTTAAGTGTTTTCTTGGCAATGTGGTGGGAACACGCTTAGCTTCATTCGCGCACAGAGGGTAGAGCTATGAGGTGGTTTAAGAACCTTAAGAAATGGCAAATAGGAGGTGACGAGTACAATAAATATCCTCCTAACGGAAAGGCCGCCGACGGCTTCTGGGTTGCGAGGAGGCAACCCATGGAAAACAAGGTGTGTTTCATGGGCACAGGTCCTTTTCAGACATTGAGTTTGAGGTGGGTGTGTAACGATTGCTACAATTACCTATTTAAGAAATTTGGGGAAGACAAGAGTGACCCTGCCATTCTCGTGGTAGATGGGACTGTCTACAAGGATGGGAGTATAGAGCTTGGGAAATGGTATAAAGTTCCCGAAGGAAGAGAGGATTTAGGAGAAATAATCCCCGGCGACTATTCCCTCCAGATATTAGATGGAAAAGGGAACGCTATTCAGGAGATTAGTTTCCTCGCTGCCTTCTGGGCAAGTATTGACCCTCTGGGAATCGTGGAAATAGACTTCGCACCCTTTACCTTTGCTATTCCTTACCTTGAAAATTCTGCTACCGTTAAAGTATTACATGAAGAAGATGTAATAGCAGAAATCAGCCTCTCTACTAAGCTCCTTAACGACGCCATGGAGAGCTTGCCCAACGATTACGAGGCTTTAGTAAAAACGGTTAACAAAGCCAGCATAGAGCAGGGGGTTAAAAACAGTTTGCTAAGCAAACTTGACAATGCCAAGAAGAAGGCGGAAGATGGAATAGCTTATATTAAGGGAGGTCAGGCTAAGAAAGGTAAGAATAGTCTAAATGCGGCTTCAAATATTCTGACAGCCTTCATCAATGAAGTAAATGCCCAAACAGGAAAGAAGATTTCAGAGGAAGATGCTAGTGAATTTATCAATTGGGCACAAAAAATGCTCCTGACCTTACAAGAGCAGATTGTGGCCGGATTGTGAGGATAAAAATGAAATGGCGAGAGTTTCTAAAACCTAGCAAGAAAAAGATAATAATCTTTGTCTTGCTATATTTGCTTATCCCCTGCCCTATGATATGGCCATTGGGACATTTGCTTATTTTCCCTCTCACTGGGCCTTTCTCATTGTTTTTATCAATCGGAACTCTAATTTCTAGTGGATTGTCCGACTTTTCCTTTTATAGCCTCTATGATTTCCTAGCTTTTTTCATAATCGTCATTTTGCCCTTCCTTTTCCTCTTTCTCGTTTATCTCCTCTCTTGCTGGATAGTCTCCCTGTGGGGAAGGAGACAAGCGAAGAAGGAACGTTAACTGACTCCGAGGACATTAGCATAAGAGTGAGTAACTACGTAGACCTATTCATGCACGGGGCTGCTCCCGACTTGATACTGGACACAACCTCACCAAGCAGCACCAGCGCCAAATACAAGGACTCCCCCGGTGTTAACAGGACAACCTTCAAGGAGATAGGCACATGGAATGCCGCTCCGATGACAGAGGCTCAGAACCTGACCAGTCTGGGAAATCTCACCGTGTGGGTCGGCTTAAAGAACTCCGATGACCAGGGGACGTATTTTGACATTCGGGCCGAGGTGCTTAAGAACGGAGAGGTAATTGCCTCCGCTGAGGTTAAGGACATCCAGGGTATTACCCGTAATCCAGACAAGGCAAAGGAGGCGGTGGTCGCCTTCGGTACCATTCCTGATACAACCTTTGCCGTCGGCGACATTTTCTCCCTAAGAGTTCTGACCAAGGTCGCAGACACGGGAGGGCACAGCAATGCCGTGGGTCTGCGCTTATACTACGACTCGGTCAGCCGGCCATCATGTATTAATACTATGTTCTATGAATAATAAGCTAATATCATAAGTAGACGAGACTGGGCTTTTCACACCTAGTCTCATCTACTATTTAACGCTGGGGGAGCGGACCTCTACTCTCTAAAGGTTTCCTAGGTATCTTTTTAGCGCTGTCAACAATTAAGTGTGGTAATCATATGGTGATAATTCATAATAAACACATCAGAGTGCAAAATGCGAAGAGGCTATAGTCAGGAAATAAGGGCTGAGGCCATCACAAAGCGTTACCAGGGTAGAGAGTGGAAAGAAATCCAAGCTGCGATTAGCAAGAAGTTCGGTGTGAGGCCGAGTATAAGGCAGATGCAAAAGTGGTTTGAGGACTATCAGGGACCACGGAAGATCCGACCGGTGTTAAGCTTGTTGCCAAAGCTGTAGAGGATTCAGCTAACTTGGCCAGACCACTTGCGCAAGCAAAGATGATGAGCGAGGTATTCCCTCTTTGGTATTACCTACAGCAGCAAGACATGCCAGTTTTTGACGCGGGGTTCATAGCTATGTGGTGTTTCTTTGAGAGCCAAGTTGGCCGGGAGAATCTTGACCGCACCTATTCTCGTTATCGAGAGCTACGGGATAAACTTCCCCAGCAACCTGTCCCCTGGCCTCCGGGCTGGACAGAAGTAAAGATGGCAAGCGAGAAACCAAAGAAGGGAGAGGGCGATGAGAGGGCACATACGCAAAAGGGGTAAAGCGAGTTGGGCTATAGTAATTGATCTGCCGCGAGACCAAATGGGAAAGAGACACCAGCGATGGTGTACGGTGCGTGGTACTAAACGCGATGCCGAAGCCAAACTGCGGGAGCTTCTCAACTCAGCGGACAAGGGAGTGCACATTAAACCCCAGCGACTGAAACTGGCAGACTACCTGCGTGACTGGCTTAATGGCTATGTCAAAACCAACTGTTCTCAGCGCACCCTGGACAGCTACGAAACGATAATTAATCGCCATCTCACTTCCAACCTGGGCCATGTAACACTAACTCAGCTTGAACCCTCGGCCATTCAGCAATACTACAGTCAGACACTGGCCGCAGGGCGTGTGGATGGGAAAGGAGGGCTGTCACCCCGGACGGTACTTCACATTCATCGGGTTCTGTACGAATCCCTTAATTACGCAGTTCGCCAAGGATTTCTTATCCGCAATGTGGCGGAACTGGTTGACCCGCCCAAGGCAAAGAAGCCGTTAATGAAAACCCTTACCCCAGAAGAAGTGGCAAGGTTGCTCAATGCTGCTAGGAGCACAGTCTATTACCCTATCATTTACACGGCAGTCAGTACCGGTTTGCGTCAGGGCGAGTTGCTAGGGTTGATGTGGCACGACCTGGATCTTGAACTGGCGACCCTCTCTATTTCTCGAGTGCTTTACAAGCGTAAGGGCGTTTGTCAGTTTAAGGAGCTCAAGAGCGAACATAGCCGTCGTCGGCTCGACCTTTCACCTGCCCTCTGTCTATTCCTCAGGCAATATCGGTCAGGGAAGGAGATGGAAAGTCTCTTACTAGGAAGGACGCTAACGGAGAACGACCTTGTGTTCGCCAACGCTGACGGGACGTCTATGGACCCAGGCACTCTGACTCATAACTTCACTAAGATAGCAAGAAAGGCAGGGCTAAGTGGTGTGCGCTTTCATGACCTCAGACACACCTTCGCCAGCCTGATGCTTCTGGGCGGTGTGCATCCTAAGATAGTCTCTGAAATGCTAGGACATTCAAGCGTGGCCTTTACTCTGGATACCTATAGCCATGTCATACCGACGCTGCAGCAGGCGGCGATGAAGCGACTTGATGAGATGCTGGAGCCGGAGCTCCGGGAAAGCCTTGATGTTAGCAAAATGTTTGCAACCGAAGCCGGGCCAAATACAAAAAACTGGCAGGAGTGGCAGGATTCGAACCCGCGACCTGCGGTTTTGGAGACCGCTGCTCTACCAGACTGAGCTACACTCCTACCTTGATAATTTATATTATCATAAATCTGGGCAAAAATTAACTACCCCTGGGGCGACTCGAACGCCCGACACGCGGTTTAGGAAACCGCTGCTCTATCCATCTGAGCTACAGGGGCATATTTCAGGCTCAAATATATTACCACCCTTCATGGAATGCTTTCAAGTGTAGGGGGTTGTTTAGTGACTTGACAAAAATAACCTACCTACTCAAAATGCCATTATTAGTTAGATTTTGGGAGGGGGAATGAGGGGTGTCTCTAATCTGGGTCGGGTTTTGCGTATTCGCCTGCGATTACATCTCTCTGGATGGTCTATTGCCTTTATCTTGATAAGTGGCGTCGTGGTGACCCAGTTCCCCGAGGCTTATCCCTTAAGGCAGAGAATAGTCCTTGGGATTGCCGCCAGCTTTCTCTTTTTCGTGGCGGTGAGTATTCGTGAAATTACCCTCAATTTTTTGGCTCTTAGTAAAGGCATCCGGGTGAAGAGGGTTACTCTATTTGTCTTCGGTGGGATGTCTCAGCTAGCCAGAGAGGAAACCCTCCCTCTTCTTGAGCTGTTGCTGGCTATGACTGGACTTCTGTGTAACCTGATAATAGCCAGCATATTTTATGGGGTTCATTCGATACTGGTAAATACCGGCGGTGTTCTGATTGATGGGCTTATCCTGTGGTCAGCCTTTATGTATTTTATGCTGGCTTTGTTCCATTTTATCCCTGCTTTTCCTCTAGACGGAGGCAGGCTTTTGCGGGCACTGCTATGGAAGGTGACTGGTGATTATAACCGGGCAACGGGTATTACTAGCTGGGTGGGACAGGGGATTGGCTTACTCTTTATTGCTGGTGGCATTCGGTTACTGGTCTTGGCACATCAATGGTTTAATGGGCTGGTGCTGGTATTTATCGGATGGGTTTTATATGCTGCAGCAATGCAGAGTCGTCGCCCCATGATATTGCGTAAGGTTCTTCGCGGTATTAAGGCTCGGGATGTAATGGCTAGAGATTGCCCGTTTATCAGTCCCGAGCTCAGCCTTAGTCAGTTAGTCCGTGACTACATGCTGGTTACCGGGCAGCGTTACTTCGTTGTCGCTGACGGGGTTAAACTAGAGGGGGTTGTGACCATGCGTAATATAAAGAAGGTATCAAAAAAGCGCCGGCACTCAACCACTATAGGTGAAATTATGACGCCGGCTAGCGAGCTTAAGACAGCTCAGGCGGAACAGCCGGCAGCAAGCCTGCTTGAGCAGATGAATGAATGGCAGATTGACCACATGCCAGTGTTGGCACAGGATAGGGTGGTTGGCATTGTGGCACGGGATAGTCTAATGCGTTTGGTAAAGACTCGGGCTGAGCTTGGGAAGTAAGGAGGTCTAATCGCAGCACTTGTTCCCTCCCTGACTGCCTGTGGTCTCCGAGAGCGCCTGTCCCGGAATTTCATCAATGACTTTCCTTTCCAGGCTTTCTTTAGAGTAGACCCTCCATGCCGCCTTGAACCAGCGGAAGGGGCTTTCTGCTTCTGAGCATATTATTAACCTGAGATCGTGGGGGTCATCACTTACCCATGACACACGCTTAATGTTGGTCAGCGGTGTGCCGGTAGTTATTTCCAATTCATAACGGTCACGCTCAGTTCCCGGGGGCAGTAATCCGCGGTCATAGATGCTCCAGTCTACCTGAACACGATTTCTCGGGGCTGCCTTAGTTTTTAGGTAGAGCCGGCAATCGTCAGGGTTATCACGGCTTGCCCAGTGCGCTTCCTTAATGCTGGCTAGAAACGGGAAATGTTTCACTTGGCTAATCTGGTAACTACTCCGCTTGCCCTCGGGAAGGCACTCCCCAACCACATCCTCCCACTCCTGCCAACTGGTATAGGACTCGTTCCAGTGCTCTAGACTACCGCTACTGGCAAGAACTTCACCGACAACCTCCTCCCAGGAATCTATCCCCGGTAGCCACCCAGCCTTATGCTCAAAGCTGCTGCTTCTGGCAAGGACGGAGCATTCTATGCTCCCGCCAAAGAGATAGCGCAGGATTTGCTTCGTCATAAAAACGGCTACCTCATCTCGGGTGGTAAAATCGTTATGGGAATACTCTCCATAGCAGATTACATCAGCCCCGTCAGAGTATTGAGCCGAGAGTGGTATGATGCTGTCATCCATGTCTCTGGGCAGAGCGTCAATGCCACCAACATTAAACTGCGGGCTAAGTGGGGCTGACTCAGCCGATATGAAAGCTAACCAGTGCTTAGTCGCAGCTACCAACCTCCCATCTTGGGAGCTATCGTAGTAGACCACAGAGTAAGAAACCCCGCGGTCGGAAAGTAGCCATCGGGCTCGATAATAATCCAACGCTGTTCCGCCACCGGCAAAATAATAATTTTGCAGGCTCTTAATCGGGCTATTGATGGTTACCACCATTATTACCCTGTCAGCTAAATTGCCGACATTCTGGGCTACGCCGTAGAGGGCTGCCTTGCCCCCCATGCTGTGTCCAATTAAGACCAGGTTCTTCTTATTCTGGAAATGCTTGTTGATGCTATCGGCGATATTTTCTGCCCAGGTCTTAATATCCACATCGTTGGGGTAGCATCTTAGCAGTGTATTAACCTGAATCTTAGTCCCGGGATTGGCTTGTTCATAGGCAAGGATATATGTTGGTAGTTGCTCCGTGATGCGGTCAGCCAGAAGCTGGAAAGAACAGGCAGTGCCAGCAGCACCGTGAAGGAAGACGAAATTTAGCTCCTTGACCTGAACCGGCTCTTCCGGCGCTGATTGCACCAAGCTGCCGAAGCCGAGTTGGAGGCAAAGTCCAATGGTTATTAGTAATGCTAACCACTTCATAAAAGCCTATTGACAACTTCAGCTAGTAGTATATACCATTAATCTTGGTGTATACTAAATGGTTTGTTGTCTCCCTTTTATAGCACAGGTTTGAGTCTTATGGCAAGGAAACTGTAACTGGAGGCTAACGATGGGACGGAAGCAAGAAAAGGCAGAGCAAAGAAGGCGGTACAAAGAAGCGTTTAAGAAGGTTAAGCACGGTCATGGTGGGCGCCCGGTAAGGAAAAAGGAAGAGGCTGCCCTCGGCAAATAGACCACGTCTACGCCTGGGGGCTTGGCTTTTTATATGGTGGGCCATTCTGGACTCGAACCAGAGACCCCAGTCTTATCAGGACTGTGCTCTAACCAACTGAGCTAATGGCCCAAAACCGTATGTGATTTTATGGCGAAGGCAATGAAAAGTCAAGCTTTGGTTTATGGGTAAAGACTTAAAGGAGGGGTTGGTCAGGAGGGGGTTGAAGACAGGGAGAGTACAATTTGAACCTTCCTTGATTTGCTGTAGGCACCAGCTTCATCAGCGGCACCTTCTTTAACCTCAGCAACTTGTGGAAGTGTCCTCAGCGCATCAACCAGGTGTATCGGCTTACGCACGAAGACCGCGATTGAAGGCTTATTAATATCAGGTATAAGCTCGGTCTTTTCAATCTCGGGTAGATTGTCAAGAGAGGTCATGATTCCCAGCGCTTGCATTATGTCTATCGGGGGCAAGATTTGCACCTCCCATTCCGGTTCTGGCTCACCGGTAGTTATCTGGTCCACATTTTCGATTAGCTTCTGGAACTGGTGTTGAGCATTTGCCGTGATAACCTCTGCCCCCCTCGTCGGCATAGCTATGGCTTCAGGCTTCTTTTCCCCAATTATTGGTCGAGTCTGCTCTTTAGCCTCGTCTGTGGCTTCCTTCTGGCTCTGCTTAGCCACATTATCAGCCCCAATTGCTCTTTCGGCAAGCCTAATAAGGGAGAAAAGATGTTCCTGCTGCTTGATGAGCATGTCACGCTCCCTGATAAGCTCATTGATGAAAGACGTTACCTGCTCCTCATCCAGCCCGTAATTAACCCGCTTAAAGATACGACCCCACCGCTCGACAATATCCATGATGCTATCTTTTCCTGACGCTTATCCCCCCATAACTTTTGCCACAAGGCGAAAGCTGACCTAGATAATAATGATTGTAACCTGCCTTAGCTGTAAATGGGTAAAAGGTAATATATCAAGAGTAATCGGGTAGTACTTTTGTACTTGCCGAAGGAGATTATTTATCAACCTATCCCCCTTACCCCCTTCCCTTGCCAAGGGAAGGGGGAGAAAAAGAAAGAGGGGGGCTTCGCCCCCCTCTTAAACACCCAGTTAATGGTTAGCCATTTGTTTCATAACTAGCCTGACTTCACTCTGAGCTTTTAGCTGACGATTCCTTCACATAACCAGCAATCAGGACTCCTAAAGTACCGGCAATATTAAAAGGACAACGTATTATTTTCTCCCATTCCTTCTTATCTATCCCAAGCATAATAGCTCTAGCTACCACGAAACCAGTAAGCTCTTCTGTGCAGTCTCCCCTATTCAAGGACTCGGTTACGCCAGGTACACTTCCATAAGCTGTCGAGAGGTAGACATCAGGGGTAAAAGATTCTGCTAAATTGAAGAAGCGTACCAACTCTTCGACAGCTCTTGGCTCAGGGAAGGAAGGAGGAAGTTTTGAATTGAAACAAATTTCAACTCTATTTATTCTATCCTTTTTCTTGGATGCCTTATCAAATAATCCCATTTTTACACCTCCCATATACAGTATATCAAAGCAACTGTATTTTGCACACGTTTCTTTTCAAGTATATTTAACGAAAGATTTTTCAAAACTATGAAAATAAAATCACCTTAACCCCTGGATAGTGGAAGGAAGAAAAGACCCAATTAATTGGGACCGACCTAGGAGAAAACTCTCCCTAGAAAGGAGGTGATCCAGCCGCAGCTTCCGCTACGGCTACCTTGTTACGACTTCGTCCCAATCGCCGACCCCACCCTCGGCGACTGCCCCCCCGAAGGGTTAGCCCATCGACTTCAGGTGTTGCCGACTCTCATGACGTGACGGGCGGTGTGTACAAGGCCCGAGAACGTATTCACCGCGCCATGCTGATACGCGGTTACTAGCAACTCCAGCTTCATGCAGGCGGGTTTCAGCCTGCAATCCGTACTGAGGACGGCTTTTGTGGGATTAGCTCCGAATTGCTCCTTCGCTGCCCGTTGTACCGCCCATTGTAGCGTGTGTGTAGCCCAGGGCATAAAGGCCATGCTGACTTGACGTCATCCCCACCTTCCTCCCCGTTTTGCGGGGCAGTCTCGCCAGAGAAATTAACTGGCAACGAGGGTTGCGCTCGTTGCGGGACTTAACCCAACACCTCACGGCACGAGCTGACGACAGCCATGCAGCACCTGTGCTGGCTCCTGACTTTACAGGTCGTCCCCCTTTCAGGTTCCTACTTCCGGCATGTCAAGCCCTGGTAAGGTTCTTCGTGTTGCATCGAATTAAACCACACGCTCCGCTGCTTGTGCGGGCCCCCGTCAATTCCTTTGAGTTTTAGCCTTGCGGCCGTAGTCCCCAGGCGGGACACTTAAAGCGTTAGCTTCGGCACAGAGAGGGTCGATACTCACTATACCTAGTGTCCATTGTTTACAGTGTGGACTACCAGGGTATCTAATCCTGTTCGCTCCCCACACTTTCGAGCCTCAGCGTCAGAAACAGCCCAGGAGGCCGCCTTCGCCACTGGTGTTCCTCCCGATATCTACGCATTTCACCACTACACCGGGAATTCCGCCTCCCTCTGCTGTCCTCTAGTCCAGCAGTTTCGAATGACCCCTCCCGGTTAAGCCGGGAGATTTCACATCCGACTTACTAAACCGCCTACGCCCTCTTTACGCCCAGTAAATCCGGATAACGCTCGCCTCCTACGTATTACCGCGGCTGCTGGCACGTAGTTAGCCGAGACTTCTTCCTCAGGTACCGTCATTATCTTCCCTGAGAAAAGGGGTTTACAACCCGAAGGCCTTCTTCCCCCACGCGGCGTCGCTGTGTCAGGCTTTCGCCCATTGCACAATATTCCTTGCTGCTGCCTCCCGTAGGAGTCGGGACCGTGTCTCAGTCCCCGTGTGGCTGGACATCCTCTCAGACCAGCTACCCGTCGTCGCCTTGGTAAGCCGTTACCCTACCAACTAGCTGATAGGACGCAAGCCCATCCCCAAGCGCCCGAAGGCTTTAGTCCTTCACCTTACGTGAGGGACCACATAAGGTATTAGCTCCGATTTCTCAGAGTTATCCCCTACTTAGGGGCAGGTTACTTACGCGTTACTCACCCGTTCGCCACTATCTGTTTAACTAAGCAAGCTTAACTAAACAGACCGTTCGACTTGCATGCATAAAGCACGCCGCCAGCGTTTATCCTGAGCCGGGATCAAACTCTCCAAAAATGTTGAACCTTCCTTCCACTATCCAGTTGTTAAGGTACGATTTAAGCACCAAAATAATATCATAACGCTAGTTCTTTGTCAATATAGCTAGTAACCTCACCCCCTTAATCCCCCTCTCCTAGAAGGAGAGGGGGAGGAATAAAAAGAGGGGCTTTAAGCCCCTCTTAGACACCCCAAAATAAGAACCATAGCTACCTGACTTAACCCTAAGCGATGCTATAGAAGCTTCAAGAACTCATCTACCGTTAGATTCGCCTGCCTGATAATGGCTCGCAAGGTGCCTCTGGGCAAGTCTTTAGGATGGGTAGGAATAGATAGGGGACGGGGAACACCGGGCTTATACAAAATTGTGTGGCTGCCTGTTTGTCGCCTAATCAAGAAACCAGCTCGTTCCAGAGCCACAATTACTTCCCTGGGTTTTAGGGATGGCAATTCCTGCTTCATATCCGTTAGCTAGATTCTTGCCAACTGGATAGCTTCAAACTGCTCTGGAATGGGCACGCCTTCTTCCCGTGCCACTGCCAACCATCCCTCCATAGCGTCTTTTATCATCTCCATAGCCTCTTCAAAGGTGACGCCATAAGAGATACAGCCCGGTAGCGACGGCACAGAGATTGTGTAACCACCCCCAGGTTCAGGTTGTAGTTCAAATACAACTCCGCCCCGAATAACCTGAAACACTCTTGAAGAGCTTCTACCTACTGTTTTCTTCATTGCCATTTTTACTCACCACTGCACGAACATCGGCATGACCACGTGGATATAGTTATCCGCCCCCACCGGGCGGACAACGCCGGGGCTGGAGGGGCTGGTGGTTTCCAGGGCTACCTGAGCCTCACTAAGAACGCCCAGGACATCGGTAAGATACTTGCCATTGAAGGCAATCTTTGCTTCTTCACCTTCAACCTGGGCATCAATCTCACCAACATCGTCGCCAATCTCTTCTGAGCGGGCTGAGATTACTAGCTTGCCCGGGGCTATCATTAAGCGGACAATGCCGCTGCCATCACGGGCAAAGATAGAGGCGGTCTTGGTTGCTCTCAGGAAGTCACTAACACTAACCACGGCTCGGGTAGTATAGCTCTGGGGGATGAGCTGGGCATAATTAGGGAAGGTGCCCTGAACCAGCTGGGAAACCAACTCAATATTCTTCAGATGAAATAGAGCCTGACCCTTACTTGGGTTTATCGTTATCTCTACTGCCTCTTCGTCTGCCATAAGCCGATTTAGTTCAGAGAGTGTCCGCGCTGGAATAATAACCTCGGTCACCTTGCTAACCGGCTTGGTAAGGGGTAGCTTATATACGGCTAGCCTGAAGCCGTCAGCTGCAGCTAACGTCAGCGAATCACCGTCAAACTTGGCATCAACACCGGTGAGCACCGGGCGAGACTCCTCGGTAGCGGCAGCAAACGCAACCTGAGTAATCCCCTGACGCAGAGCCTCTATCTCCACCTTGGTCGTGATACCATCAGCCACTTTGGGTATCGGTGGAAAGTCCTTAGCATCAATCCCGCTTATCCGGGCTTCGAATCGGGCGCACCTTAGCCCCAGGGTCTTGGTCTGGGGGGAAAGACTAATATCAACCTTCTCGCTGGGCAGGGAGCTGATAAACTCAGTAACAAGCCGGGCAGGAACAGTAATTGCCCCCTCCTCCTCCACCTTGGCTCCAATCCAGCAACTGATAGCCATCTCCAGATTGGTGGCAACTAATTTCAGACGGGACTTCTCGGTAGCCAAGAGGACGTTATTAGTTATGGGAAGGGTGGTTCTGGTAGCTACTGCCCTCCCGACCACGCTAAGCCCTTTATTTAGGTTCTCCTGAAGACACGACAGCTTCATGGCACACCCCCAAAAACATGTTACTGGTAGTAAGGTAGTATATACCAATAATTCGTTTTACTCAAGATGGATAGTTCCGCTTTTGCCACCACTTTTTTTGACCAGTCGGATATTCTCTATTCTTATGCCCCGGTCTACCGCCTTGCACATATCATAGATGGTTAGGGCAGCAACGGCGGTAGCGGTAAGTGCCTCCATCTCCACCCCGGTCTTACCAGTACTCTTCACCGTGGTGGTAATCTCTACTGTGCTATTTGCCTCATCCAGATTAAACTCAATCTTAATATCTCCGATGGGGATGGGGTGGCATAGGGGTATTAGATTAGGCGTTTGTTTAGCGGCCATGATGCCAGCAAGCTGGGCTACGGAAAGGACATCCCCCTTGGCGGTGCCCCCCCGTTTTATCAACTGGAAGGTAGCCGCCTGCATCCTGACCACGCCCTTAGCTACCGCCTCACGCTCGGTATCAGGCTTCCCCGAAATATCCACCATTCGGGGGCGACCTTGCTCATCAATATGGGTTGGCTTCTTGACTACGGTCTTGGCCACTGGCTTTAGCTCCTCACCCTGGCTAGCTAATTTAGTTGCCAGGTCATGGGCTTCCTTGTGGAAGGCATTCCTAGCACCCTCCTCAACCCATTCCCATCGTACCTTGCGCTGGCTGACGGCACTATCCAGTTGCTGCCACAGGTCACGATTGGCTTTTCGCTGCCACCCCCGAGCCATACAACCAAAAAGATACTGGCTATCGGTATATACGACCACTTCGGCACCGGGCTTGGTCTGGAGAATGCCCTCAAGGGCGGAGGTAATCTCCATGCGGTTAGAGGTCGTCTTCTTCGCCGTGCCTGAGAAAACCCGCTTCTGCCTGCCTTCAACAATAACCGCCGCCCAGCCCCCCTGACCCGGAACCGGGTTATAAGCACCGTCAGTATATATTTCTATCATCCTCTACCTCACCCCCTTTATCCCCCTCTCCTTTCAAGGAGAGGGGG